>JAEIGA010011606.1_pt1 | contig 13379 bp, 14 predicted proteins | sample 9270691 | NCBI WGS metagenome assembly JAEIGA01 (sample SAMN17057246, study PRJNA624740) | gut metagenome | biome: biome; isolation source: fecal sample | host: Bos grunniens | place: China: Xizang | collected 2019
AAATCACCTACCGATATGGGCGTTAACGCTGTTGCAAGTGCAATATGCGACGACGAAGTTTGTAAAGAGGCGTCAAAACAAGAAATTATTAGGCGTTATTTTAAAGCGCTTGAAAACGAAAGAAGAAACAACCTTGACAGCAACGAATCTGATAAAATATTCCTTTTAATGAACAGTTTAGGAATTTCAATTGAAGATAGAAAAGTTTACGTTGCTTGTCAAAAAAAGCAAGACTTAACGGGAGTGCCTTGCTCGGCTATCGAACTTTCAGACGGCACAATTATTACGGGTAAAACGACTGCTCTTTTTGAAAGCCAAAGCGCTATGCTTATTAACGCCTTGAAATATTTAGCAAATATCCCCGACGACGAAAAATTGCTTTTGCCTGAAAGAATTGTTCCTATTACCGAATTAAAAGTAAACTATCTTGAAAGTAAAACTCCAAGGCTTCATATTGACGAAATGTTAATTGCTTTATCTTCAAGTACTTCAACAAACAAAAACGCCGAACTTGCTATTAAGCAGTTACCAAAACTTAAAAACGCTGAAGTACACTCGTCAATAGTTTTACCGCATATCGATAATAAATTGTTAAGAAAACTTGGCGTAAACTTAACAAGTAGCCCTATCTACGAAGATAAAATTATTTTCTAATATTCAATTTCAATAAAAAAAACGACGAAAAAAGGTCGTTTTTTTTAATTTTTTTAAGTTTTTTTGAAAAATTCATTATAAAGCAGTCTTATAAAATTGACTTTTTTGTAAAATTTTAATACAATTTTATTGTATACGCTTTTTATTTAACGCATATCAATTATTAATATAATAAATAATTAAATTAGGAGTTTAAGTAAATGAAATTTTATTTACAAGACACAGATAAGGTTTTACAAAGCCTTAACACTTCTAAAGACGGTCTTGAAAGCATTGACGCTAACGCCCGTCTTGAGAAAAACGGCAAAAACAAGCTTGCCGAAGGTAAAAAGGTAACTGCACTTGAAAGATTTTTATCTCAACTTGCAAACCCTATGATTATCGTTTTATTAATTGCCGCAGCAATTAACTTGGTAACGGTTATCATTGAAAGGGCTAAAGGCGGTCACGAATCTTTTGCTGAATTCTTTATTATCGTAGGCGTTGTTTTATTGAACGCAATATTAGGCGTTGTGCAAGAAGGTAAAGCAGAACAAGCCGTTGAGGCGCTTAAAGAAATGACGGCATCAACTTGTAAAGTCCTTCGTGACGGCAAATTAGTTGCAATTAAAAACGAAGATATCGTAGTTGGTGATATCGTTATTTTAGAGGCTGGCGACGCTGTGCCTGCCGACCTTCGTATTTTAGAATGCGCATCACTTAAAAGTGAAGAATCGGCACTTACCGGCGAAAGCGTACCCGTAACTAAAACAAGTGATACTTTAGAACTTGGGTCTTTAAAAGATATTCCGCTTGGCGATAGAAAAAATATGCTCTTTATGGGTTGTAGCGTCGTTTACGGCCGTGCGGTTGCAGTTGTTACCGCCGTTGGTATGGATACCGAAATGGGTAAAATTGCTAACGTATTAACTCAAACTGCTAACGAAACTACCCCACTTCAAAAGAAACTTAATTCTTTATCACAAATTTTAAGTTTCCTTGTACTTGGTATTTGCGTATTTATTTTTGCCTTTAAAATTGTACTCAATTTAAAAATCGGTATTACTGCCGACTTAATTTTAGAAAGTTTTATTTCAGCCGTTTCGCTTGCCGTTGCCGCTATTCCTGAAGGTTTGGCTACCGTTGTTACTATCGTATTGTCAATGGGTATGACTAAAATGGCTAAAAACAGAGCCGTTGTTAAAAGACTTACTGCCGTTGAAACTTTAGGTTGTACACAAATTATTTGTTCAGACAAAACCGGTACTTTAACTCAAAACAAAATGACTGTTGTTAAAACTTATACTAGTGATGAAAACCTTTTAGCAACTTCAATGACGCTTTGTTGCGACGCTATTTTAGATAAAGACACTTTGTCAGCAAAAGGCGAACCTACTGAATGTGCGCTTGTTAACTACGCTTATAAAGAAGGCGTTAACAAAAATGATGCTGAAAAATCTTTCCCAAGAGTTAGCGAAGCACCGTTTGATAGTATGAGAAAGATGATGTCTACGCTCCACAGCGTTGACGGAAAGGTAGTTCAATATACTAAAGGCGCTCCTGATGAAATCTTAAAACGCTGTAAATATATTATTAAAGACGGTAAAACTGTTGAATTAACCGAACAAATTAAAGAAGAAATTTTACAAGCAAACAAAGAAATGGCTGACAACGCGTTAAGAGTTTTAGCATCTTGCCAAAAAATTTACGACGCTTGCCCTACTTTTGAAGAACCAAGTGAAATTGAAAACGAACTTACCTTTATCGGTTTAACGGGTATGATTGACCCTGTTCGTCCTGAAGTTAAAGACGCTGTTAGCCAATGTAAATCAGCCGGCATTAGAACGGTTATGATTACGGGCGACCACAAAGATACTGCTATTGCTATTGCAAAAGAACTTGGTATTATAACTGATGCATCACAAGCAATGACGGGCGCTGAAATCGACGAATACGACGACCAAGCGTTTAGCGAAAAACTTAAAACCGTTTCTGTATTTGCGCGTGTTCAACCTGAACATAAAGTTAGAATAGTTAAATGCTTTAAAACAATGAACTATATTACTGCTATGACTGGTGACGGCGTAAACGACGCACCAAGTATTAAAAGCGCGGATATCGGCGTTGGTATGGGTATTACGGGTACTGACGTTACAAAATCTGCTGCCGATATGGTTTTACAAGACGACAACTTTGCTACGATAGTTGACGCAGTTGGCGAAGGTAGAAAGATTTACGAAAATATTAGAAAATCTATTCAGTTCTTATTATCAAGTAACCTTGCCGAAGTTGTTTCAATGTTCATTGCAACTATTATGGGCTTTACTCTTTTAAAACCTATGCACTTGCTTTGGATTAACTTAATTACCGATACTTTCCCAGCGTTAGCGCTTGGTATGGAAGACGGTGAAGACGATTTAATGCTTAAAAAACCAAGAAAGCCTGGCGAAAGTATTTTTGCAGGTGGTATAGGCGTTAACGTAGTAGTACAAGGTGTTTACGTTGGTTTATTAACGTTAGTTGCTTTCATTTTAGGACACTGGTTTGAAACAGGCGTATTTGAATTAACCTTTGAAGGTGGCTTTAGTGAAGACGGTATGACAATGGCTTTCTTAACACTTTCAATGACGGAAATGTTCCACTCGTTTAACACAAGGTCAATTAACCGTTCAATCTTCTCAATGAAAAAGCAAAACAAATTCTTATGGGGCGCGTTCTTTGCATCACTCTTATTAACAACTGCCGTTATTTATATACCTGGCATCAATACAATGTTTGAATTTGCATCTATCTCGTTCGATGAATATTTAATCGCAATGGCACTTTCTATTACGATTATTCCGTTTACTGAAATTTCAAAACTTATTATGTACGGAAAACAAAACAAATTAAACAAAATTCAATCGTTATAATTAACAATACAAAACACGGTAGCCGTTTGGCTACCGTGTTTTTATATATCGTTAATATTAATTATTTTTTTGTTTTTTTTAACTGCATAAGCGTATGCTATTTGAGTACCGCTTTGCGTTTTTGTTTTATATTTTTCACTATAAAAAAACAAACAAAAATCGCTACTATCAATCATGGTTTGATTTCGTTTTATGTAACTATATTTATTAGTTGTTAAATTTTTACTAAAAAAGTAACTATCCTCGTAAAGTCGTAACAGATAGGATTTATAGTCGCTGTTGATAACAGGATATTCTGCCCTAACGTAAACCCTTTTTAAGTTTGAATAACTATTCATTAAACTAGATAAAACTTCGTAACAAAAATCAACAAAATTACTCTTGCTACCAAACAAAAACGTCGTTACATTTTTATTTTCAATTAAATTAATAAGAGTTGTTTTTAATTTAAATTCTAATTCTTTTGATTTTGAAAAATTTCTATGACCTATAATACAGCAAGTTTTCATTGTTTTTTATAAAATTTGTAAATTTGTCTATATTATAATTAGGCGTTGCCTAATTGTCAAGCAATTATTAGGCAATACCTTATAATTGTATTATGGAAAAAAGTTTAGATTTAATAATAAGTGAAAATTTAAAAAAAGAAATTGAGCAATCAGGTTTAAAGAAAAGTCAAATTGCTGACGCTATCGGGGTATCAAGAGCAACGGTTTCACAATACCTTTCGGGCAGAGCGCAACCAACCCTTGCAACTTTATCAAAGTTATGCACGGTTTTAGATTGTTCGGCTGACGATATCTTAAATATCAAACGTCAATAGACAAAACTAAAAGACTAACGAAATTTTTCGTTAGTCTTTTTTAATTTTTTATTAAATTTCGCCTGTTACTAATTGTTCTAAAGTTTGGCGTTTTACCGCTAAATAGTCGCTACCGTCTTTTACCATTACAACGGCTGGTCTTAATACTTTGTTGTAATTTGAACTCATTGAAAAGTTATAAGCGCCCGTAGTTAAGCAACCGATAATATCGCCCCTTTTAACGGTAGACGGCATTTGCACGCCTTCTTGTATAACGTCGCCACTTTCACAGCATCTACCTACCACAGAACAAGCCATATCACGCTTTAAGTTCATATTATAGCAAGGAACTACCGTGTAGTCTGCTTTATATAAAGCAAAGCGTGGATTATCAGTCATACCTCCGTCAACCGACACGTAGTTTTTGTAGCCTTTTATTCTTTTTACAGTGCCTACCGTGTAAAGAGTTAAGCCACTATCAGCAACGATACTTCTGCCTGGCTCAAACAAAATAAACGGCATTTCAAGTCCTAATTTTTTAACCTTTTCATCAATATATCTACCTACTTGCAATATGTTTTCGGCTATGTTTATTTTAGGTTGACTTTCAACGTATTTAACACCGTAGCCACCACCTAAATCCAACTGTATAGTTGCGTAATTAAGCGCTTTTTTAACTTGGTAAACAAAATCTAACATTACGTCTACTGCTTGAAAATACACGCTTGAATCAAACACTTGCGAGCCTACGTGACAATGAAAACCGTAAAGTTCAATACCTTTTAAAGAAAGCGCTATTTTAGTAATTTCAAAGGCTTGTCCCGTTTCAATCGGCGAGCCGAATTTTGAATCGACTTTGCCTGTTGATATAGCCTCGTAAGTGTGTGGGTCAATGCCTGGCGTTAACCTTAATAAAACTTTTGACTTTACCCCTTTATTTATGGAGATTTGGTCTATTGCTAAAAGTTCTTCTTGGTTATCAACGACAAAGTAGCCTACGCCGTTATCGATAGCAAACGCTATATCGTCGTCGGTTTTGTTGTTAGAGTGAAAATAGGCTTTTTCAAGCGGGAAACCTGCGTTTTTAGCAGTAAATATTTCGCCTTGAGAAACTACGTCTATTCCTAAATTTTCTTCACCGACAATTTCGTATACTCTTTTAAACGACAACGCTTTCGAGGCGTACAAAACGCCACCCTTATCACCAAACGCTTGTTTTACGGCGTTGTAATAAGTTTGACAGTTTTGCCTTATTTTATTTTCGTCCATAACGTATAACGGAGTGCCGTATTTTTTTGCAAGCAAAACGGTGTTTGCACCTGCAAAAAGCAACTCCCCGTTATCGTTTATTGTTAAATTGTCGCAAATTAAACCTTTTTTCATAACTCTCTCTTATAAAAGTGTTTTTCTAATTTCTTGTGACGACATATTAATTAAATCGCCCGGCGCAATATCAAAAATCGTTTTACAACCCTTGTCGCCCCTTTGGTACATTTTATATAACGCCCTTGCGCAAGCAACTAAAACGCTTGCCGTAAACTCTGGGTTGCTATCTAATTTTAATTTGTATTCTATAACGTGGGTATTTTCGTCGTTTTGTCCCGTATTGCCCGTTCTTATAACTACGCCACCGTGCGGAATACCACTATGTTTTTCTTTTAATTCTTGTAAACTAATAAAGTTAACGGTCGTGTCGTAGTCGGCAAAATAGTTTGGCATTTCTTTAATTTGTCTTTCTATTTCTTCTTTGTTTGCACCTTCTTCTACCACCACGTAACACTCTCTTAAATGTTTTTGTCTTGTCGTTAAAGTAGGCTGACTACCACTTCTTACGCTGTCCAAGGCGTCTTCGATAGGAACGGTATATTGCTTAGCGTCGATAACGCCGTCAATTCTTCTTATTGCGTCGCTATGACCTTGACTTACGCCCCTTCCCCAAAAAGTATAATCTGCGCCGTTTGGCAAAATTGCTTGCGCGTAAAGTCTTTGAATTGAAAACATTCCTGGGTCCCAACCCGACGATATTAACGCTATACGTCCGTTTTCTAAACTTGCATTATTAACGTTATCAAAATGGCTTGGAATTTTTGCGTGCGTATCAAAACTATCCACAACGTTAAAATCTTTAGCCAAATTTGGCGTGATTATAGGCAAGTCGGTCGCGCTACCACCACATATAATTAAAACGTCGATTTGGTCTTTAAAAGATAAAATTTCGTCAGCGCTGTAAACTTTGGTATTTAAAAGAGTTTTTACCTCGCTTGGATTTCTTCTTGTAAAAACGCCTACAAGTTCAACGTCATTATTATATTTTGTGGCAATTTCAACGCCTTTACCTAAATTGCCGTATCCGTAAATTGCTATTTTCATAAATCACCTTATTCGGCCAACATGCTTTTCATATTATACAAGCCTGCAACCTGTTTAACTAAATAAACGCTTGCGGTCAACGCTCCTTCAGCAAAAAGCGCGCGACTGTGCGCTTCGTGTTTAAGCGTAATAGTTTGATTTGCCGTCGCAACTATAACTTCGTGTTCGCCAACAACGTTTGCCATACGAAGTGAGTGGATGCCTATTTCTTCTACCGTTCTTTTAGACTGACCACTTCTTCCCATAACGGCTTTTGCATCAGTTCTTACTTCTTTTAAAGCGTCGTAAAACATAAGTGCCGTTCCGCTTGGAGCGTCAACTTTTCTATTATGGTGCTTTTCGATAATTTCAATATCAGCGTTAGGCATGCTTATTGCAACCTTTTTAGCAAGCTCTATTAAAAGCGATACCCCTACCGACATATTTGCCGAATAAAATATAGGGATTTGTTTGCTTGCATCATAAATTGCTTGTTTTTCTTCGTCAGTATGTCCCGTAGTACATAAAACTAACGGCAATTTTTTAGAAACAGCAAAATCTAATAAGTCTTTCGTTACGCTATGATGAGAAAAATCAACTATACAGTCAACGTCGATATTAACTTCATTATAACTTTTAAAACAAGGAATTTCACCTTGCTCTTTACAAAAAGCGTCAACGCCACAAACGGGTTGACAGCCTAAATAATTGTCTTTGCAAAGTTTAAGGACTTCGTTGCCCATAAACCCACACATTCCGTTTATTAATATTTTCATAGTGTACCTTTTATTTAATTAAATTTTCTTTGCGCATTAAGTCGTAAAGTTTTTCTGCGTTAGCATCTTCCATTGGTGTTAAAGGAAGTCTTAAATAATTATCGCAGTAACCCATTTTTGCAACTGCCGCTTTAACGGGAATAGGGTTAACTTCCGAGAATAACGCATCTATTAAAGGAAGTAAACGAAGTTGCATATCGCACGCCTCTTTAACCTTGCCGTCAAAATATAATTTGCACATTTGGCTAGTTTCGTTTGGCATAACGTTTGATAAAACCGAAATAACGCCTTTACCCCCTAAAGATAATATAGGAACGATTTGGTCGTCGTTACCCGAATAAACGTCGATTTCGTCACCAACTAAACTGCATAATTTTGCTACTTGAGAAATATTACCGCACGCCTCTTTAATAGCAACGATATTTGGGTGTTTTGCTAAAACTTTAACCGTTTCAGGCAATAAGTTGCAACCCGTTCTTGATGGAACGTTATATAAAATACAAGGCTTTGTGCTTGCATCTGCAATAGCAGTAAACGACGCTATAAGTCCTTTTTGCGTTGCTTTGTTATAGTAAGGCGTTACTAAAAGCATTGCGTCAGCGCCTATTTCACAAGCGTATTTTGTAAGCGAAATTGCATATTCTACGTCGTTTGAGCCCGTACCTGCAATTACGGGAACTCTACCGTTAACCTTTTCAACGGTAAATCTCATAACTTCTTTATGCTCTTCGTCGGTTAAAGTCGAGCCTTCGCCCGTCGTTCCTACTGAAACGATTGCATCAATACCGTTATTGATTTGAAATTCAATAAGTTCTTCAAGTTTTTTGTAATCAACACCGTTTTGGTTAAGTGGCGTTACTAACGCTGTTGCTGCGCCTGTAAAAATAGTTTTTTTCATAATACACTCCTATACTAAATAAAAAAAGGTGGTCGTAAAAGCCACCCCGTCATTATCCTACCTAAACCTATATAAATTAGATAACAAGAATAGCTCTCCGTTCAACACGACAACAGGATAGATGTTATCTATACTGCCAGCATAGCAAGTGCCACCTTGCTAAACTTCGGCAACTATCCCCTTTCATACGCGTTTTGGCAACTTTTGACCGTTTTACTTATGAATAATTGCACCTCTATCTTATTTTATTATTAAATTATGCACATTGTAACACTCTTTTTAAATATTGTCAATAAATTTTAACTAAAAATGCGATTTTTGTCGTTGTTATGAAAGATTTTTTAAAATATTTTTTATTTTAATATTTACTTGCAAAAAGTTTTATGCTATAATTAAAAAAATAAATAATAAAGGAGATTTTGTATGGCTAAATATAAATGTAAAGTGTGTGGCGAAGTTTTTGAGGCGCCAGATACAGTTGTAGCCGTTTGCCCCGTTTGTAAACAAAGTGGCGACAAATTAACACTTATAGAGGAGAAGAAAATGAATAAATACGCAGGAACACAAACTGAAAAGAATTTACAAGCAGCTTTCGCTGGCGAATCACAAGCAAGAAATAAATATACTTATTTTGCCTCAGTTGCTAAAAAAGAAGGTTTTGAACAAATTTCAGCAATTTTCTTAAAGACTGCTGATAACGAAAAAGAACACGCTAAAATGTGGTTTAAAGAACTTGGTGAACTTGGTAATACAGCTCAAAATCTTTTAGCTGCTGCCGAAGGCGAAAATTATGAGTGGACTGATATGTACGCTGAATTTGCTAAAACTGCTGATAAAGAAGGTTTCCCTGAACTTGCTGAAAAGTTCCGTTTGGTTGCAGCGATTGAAAAAACTCATGAAGAAAGATATCGCGCATTATTAAACAACGTTGAAACTGCAAAAGTTTTTGAAAAATCAGAAGTTAAGGTTTGGGAATGTAGAAATTGTGGCCACTTAGTTGTTGGTACTAAAGCACCTGAACTTTGCCCAACTTGTGCTCACCCACAAAGTTATTTTGAACTTCGTGAAGAAAATTATTAAAAACACTTATAAATTCCCTGCAATACGGGAATTTATTTTTTAAGGATAAATTTATGGAAATTAAAGTTACTAAATCAAATTTTGAACAAGAAGTATTAAAAAACGAATTGCCCGTTTTAGTCGATTTTTGGGCATCGTGGTGTTACCCTTGTAGAATGCTTGGACAAGAATTAGAAGAAATTGAAAAACAATTAGACGGCAAAATGGTCGTTGCTAAAGTTAACGTTGACGAAGAAAACGAACTTGCATACGCTTTTAAAGTTTCAAGCATACCTATGGTCGTTTTATTTAAAAAAGGACAAATGGTTGCACAATTTATAGGATATAAACCTAAAGACGAAATTTTAAAAGAAATTGCGCCGTTTTTAGACTAAAAACTTAATAAAAAATCATAAATATTGTGTCTGAAATTTGTTTAGGCACAATATTTTCAATTATAAATATTTGCTAAAAATTTGTTTGACTTTTTCTTTAGTATTATATATAATATACTTGCTCGTTTAATACGGGTGGTTTTTTCTTGTAAAAAACGCATACCTTGAATACAAGGTCAACTGTATTCCATTATGTCCAGGAGGTAAAAAATATGAGAAAGTACGAAATGCTTTATATCCTTTCTACAAAGTTATCTGATGAAGAAAGAGATGCTATTATTTCTAAATTTGAAAACGTTGTAGCATCAAACAATGGTAAAGTTGAAGTAGTTGACAAATGGGGTGTTAAAAAACTTGCATACCCTATCAATTATGAAACTGAAGGATACTACGTTCTTATGTCTTTTGAAAGTGACGTTAGCTTAATTGCTGAACTTAAAAGAGTTGCAGGCATCACTAACGGTATTTTAAGAAGATTAATTACAAAAGCGTAAAAGGAGAGAGATTATGAATAAAGTTTATTTAATTGGAAATTTAACTCGCGACCCTGAACGTTCGGAAACTACTAGCGGTATTGCTTTTTGTCGTTTTGCTTTAGCAGTAAACAGAACTTATGCAAACAGCGAAGGAAATAGAGAGGCTGACTATTTTAACGTAATAGTATGGCGTACTCTTGCTGAAAACTGCGGTAGATTTTTAAAGAAAGGTAGCAAAATTGCAGTAGTTGGTAGTTTACAAAACCGTTCTTATGAAGATAAAGACGGTATTAAAAGAAACGTTACCGATATCGTTGCAAGCGAAGTTGAATTTTTAACAACTAATAGGGGGGATGAACAAGACGTTCCTGCCGAAGTAAAACCAGGTAAACAAGCTACTCTCACCGAAGTTGACGATAGCGACTTACCATTTTAATTAAAGGAGATAATTATGGAAGAAAAAACTGTTCAAGTTAAAAAACCTATCAGAAAAGCACCAAGAAAAAAGGTTTGTATTTTCTGTGTAGATAAAACTGAAAAAATTGATTACAAGGACGTTGCTAAACTTAAAAAGTTTGTAACTGAAAAAGGTAAAATCCTTCCAAGAAGAATGACGGGCGTTTGCGCACAACACCAAAGAATGCTTGCTAGCGCAATTAAAAGAGCAAGAATTGCCGACCTTCTTCCTTTCAAAGGTGAATAATTTTTAAAAATTAACACTCTGCAAAATAGCAGAGTGTTTTTTTACTAAAATTTTTCGCTTATTGACAAGCGTCCGCCATCAATGTTATAATCTTACATATAAACAATTAGGAGAATTTGTATGGAACGTGAACTTTTAAAAAGAGAACTTAAAATTGAAGTTAATAAAAATTATGCTCTTTTATCTTATATTCTTTTTGCTATTGCCGGCGCATCTTTAATTGCATATCTAATTATCGTTGCAGTTGGCGGTTATTGGGAACAAATGTTTGATTTTGACGACGATTATATGCACATATTTATGATTGCTATGGGATTTTTAATTCCTGCAGTTGTCTTCTTTTTAATAAAAGATAAAAAGACTACAACAACTATAGTTTTAACTGATAAAAGAATTTACGCTTACGACGTTAAAAAACAAAGCCAAGTTATTAAAAGTTATAACTTAAATAAAATTAACAATTACACTTATTATCAGTTAAAAAAAGGTGGCTGTCTTAAAATCTCAACGTCATCTTCTAGCGCTTGTTTTAATGTTGACAAAGAATTTTATAACGAGTTTGTTAACGCTATCGTATAAAAAACACATTATAATATAAAACCAAATTAAAAAACACACTATTCTTTTTAGAAAAGTGTGTTTTTTGTTATTTTTTATTTATTATTTCGTACCGAAAATACGGTCGCCTGCATCACCTAAGCCTGGTAAAATGTATCCGTTTTCGTTAAGGCAACGGTCAAGCGTTGCAACAAAAATTTCTACGTCTGGGTGTTCTTCAGTAACCTTTTCAACGCCTTCTGGCGCAGCGATAATAGCCAAAAACTTTATCTTTTTACATCCGCGCTTTTTAAGCATTTTGATTGCGTCGACTGCACTGCCACCAGTTGCAAGCATAGGGTCTACTACCATAACTACCTTTTCTTCGATATCAACAGGAAGTTTGCAATAATATTCTTGTGGCTCTAAAGTTTCTTCATTACGGTATAAGCCTATGTGCCCAACCTTTGCTGAAGGAAATAACGAAAGTATTCCGTCTACCATACCAAGTCCTGCACGTAGTATAGGAACTATTGCTATTGAATTTTCTTTAACCACAGTTTGCTTAACCGTTTCAAGTGGCGTTTCAACGATTATTTCTTGCGTTGGGACTTCCTTAAAACTTTCGTAAGCCATAAGCATAGCAATTTCTTTAATTATTTCACGAAATTGCTTTGTATTAGTTTCTTTGTTTCTTATTAAGGCAAGTTTGTGCCTAATAAGGGGGTGGTCTAAAATAAATACTTTTTTGTTTTCCATATTTTCCTCGTTAATTGCTTACTCTTCTGTTTTTGCACTTTCAGTTTCTTGGTCTTTTTTACTTGCCTTTGAAGTTAAAAGGTTAGCAAGAATACCTAAAATAAGCGCGCAAGCAACTGACGTAATAGTAACTGCGCCGATATTTAATACCATTCCGCCTACGCCTGAAATTAAAATTACAGATACGGTAAAGAGATTGTAGTTTTTGTTAAGGTCAACCTTTTGAATCATTTTTAAACCTGATACGGCAATAAATCCGTAAAGAGCCATACATACACCACCCATTACGCAAGATGGAATTGTTGCAAGTAAAGTCATAAATGGAGCGAAAAACGCTGAAACGATACAAATTATTGCTGCTGTTAAAATTGATACAACTGATGCGTTACCTGAAATTGCAACACAGCCAACTGATTCGCCGTAAGTAGTGTTAGGACAAGCACCGAATAAAGCACCTGCCATTGAGCCTACGCCGTCACCAAGAAGCGTTCTATGAAGACCAGGGTCTTCAGTAAGGTCTGTACCGATAATAGAAGATATGTTTTTGTGGTCTGCAAGGTGTTCGGCAAATACAACGAAAGCAACCGGTACGTAAGCAACTGCAACCGTGCCGATATAAGAGAAAGTAATATCAGATATACCGCTAAACGCTTTTGCAAAAGTAAACTTTGGAACCCACGCCATATTTTCAAAAAGAGCAAAGTTAACGATTAAAAGTGATTCGTTGCCAGTGATTTTTCCGATAACCGTAAAGATTGTAGCCACAGCGTAACCTGCACAAATACCGATAATGAACGGTATAATTTTTACCATCTTTTTGCCGTAAACTGAACAAATGATAACTGTAGCAAGCGTAACTAAACCACAAAGTAAGCAAAGCCAAGTGTTTGCCGTAGGTACAAAGTTTACAACTTCACTAATTGTTGGGACACCTTCTATCTTTTCAATAACAAAATCAGTAACCGCTTTGGTAACGCTACCTTTAAATAAATCGCCAACAGCGTTTCCTGCAAGTGATAAACCGATAATTGTAACCGTTGGTCCTATAACTGCCATAGGCATAATTTTGTTTATCCAACC
>JAEIGA010011607.1_pt1 | contig 13378 bp, 14 predicted proteins | sample 9270691 | NCBI WGS metagenome assembly JAEIGA01 (sample SAMN17057246, study PRJNA624740) | gut metagenome | biome: biome; isolation source: fecal sample | host: Bos grunniens | place: China: Xizang | collected 2019
CACCCGTCAGATTCTCACGGGTCACCGAGGTCACCTTGTCCAGGCTTTGCTGGGCCTTTTTATAAAGGGGAATGCTCTTGATCATGATGGAAAAGACCACCACCGAGAGCAACGGGATGACCAAAACGAAGATCCATGCATTCTTTGGGCTCACGGTAAAGGCCATGATCATAGAGCCCAACACAATGATGGGGGAACGCAGGAAGAGGCGCAGGGTCAGATTCACCGCCGACTGTACCTGGTTCACGTCGGCAGTCATGCGGGTGATCAGGGTGGAGGTGCCGATGCGATCGGTTTGCGCATAAGAGAAGCCTTGAATATGAGCAAAGAGATCACGGCGCAGCTCGGTGCTGAATCCCACCGCGGCCTTGGCGGCAAAATATTGGGCGATAAGGGAACAGGTCAATCCCACCATGGCAAACAGGATCAGGATGGCGCACATGCCCCAAACGTAGGGCTTGTCCCCATTGGCAATGCCAACGTCGATGATCTGCTTTACCACAAGGGGAACCAGCAGGTCAAAGATCGCCTCCAACAGCTTAAAAAACGGGCTGATGATGGTTTCCTTGGTGTAGGGCTTTAAATAAACGAGGAGCTTTTTCATTCTGAACGGAAGAGTCCTTTCTTCATTTTACTTTCAAATTCTAATTATACACTATTTTTAATACGATTCTTCTTCCATATCGTAAATTCATTGTGAACATTTCAAAAAAGAAGGACAGAGCAGCGTCTCTGTCCCAAATAATATGCGTTTTGCAAGGAAATCAATGCCGATGTTTTCTTTTTTTCGGTTCTCCGGAGGATCTGCCCAGATAAGCTCCCGCCAAGGAAAGAAGCAGAAAAACACCGCGAAACAACAGCGCTTGCCAAAGGGGCAGGGAGGGAGCGTCCTCCAGGCAAGCCGAAAGAAGCCAGCCCACAAGAAGCAGAAGAGCCCCGTTGCCAAGGCCACAGAGCAACGCCGATTTTCCATGCATGCGAAGAGCAATCCATCCGCCCAAAAAGGCCGTGATTATCGCCGCACTCCAGCCCAGGGGCTTTGCCCAATGTGCGGGATCCGCAGTAAAATAGGCGATCAAGGAGCACACAAGCAAAAGAAGCGCACCGATAAGGGCAGTGGTCAAAAAACTTTTGAAGAGATGCTGTACAAGGAGCGATGTGTTCCCCGCAGGGGGAGCTTTTTTGTGGTTGGATGGGCGGGACATCGTAGTAGATTTCATAAAAAGTGCCTCCGTAGGAATCTGCTTGCTTCAGCATATTCGAACGGAGGCAAAAGTATGTCTGTTTTTCGGAAATTAACCTTCCGAATCCTCGGCCTTGACGTCAACGCGGCTAACGGCACTCTTCAGGATGCGGATCTTGGTGCGCTCGTGGGTGGTCTCGATCACGCAGGTCTCTTCCTTAATGCTAACGATCTTACCAATGATACCGCCAATGGTGGTGATCTCATCTCCAACCGTCAGGGCGTTCCGCATGGCGTTCACTTCTTTTTCCTGCTTTTTCTGAGGACGGATGCCAAAGAAATAGAAGGCAACGAACATGACCACCAAAAGGCCGATCATCATAATGCTGCTACCGGTTTCTGCGGCAGCTTCGGCAAATGCAAACAAAAACATCGTGGGATTCCTCCAAAATACGTATTTTCCTTATTATAGCCCACCAAAGGGGATTTTGCAAGGGGGAAATTGTAAATAATTTCGGTTTCTTCCTCTTTTTTCAACAAAACCGTTTTTTTACAAGGAAAAAGAAAAAGAAAACTTGCATTTTTTCTTGCGGTATGGTATACTATAACGGTATCCAAGGAAGGATGCGTAAAACGATAGGAGCGACAGAACTATGAAAAAAGCGTATTTGGAATGTGGTAAGATCATCAATACTCACGGCTTCCGCGGAACGGTAAAGCTGGAATCCTGGTGCGATGCCCCCGAGGTATTGGCCTCCTTGCCTCGCGTCTTTTTTCTGAAAAACGGAGAATATACCCCCCGCAAGATCCTTCATGCCTCGGTGTTCAAGCAATTTGTGCTGGCCGACCTGGAGGGGATCCGAGATGAGGATGCCGCCAACGCTCTGCGCAACACCGTGGTGTATGCCGCGCGGGAGGATCTTCCTCTGGAGGAGGGCGATCATTTTATTGCCGATCTGCTGGGGCTTCCCGTGTTGGATGCCGATACGAGGGCTCCCTTGGGTGAATTGATCGACATAAAGCAGCAGGGCGCGGTCGATCTCTATATCGTCAAGACTGCTACCGGGGAGTACATGGTGCCCTGCGTGCCGCAGTTCGTGGTAAAGCTCGATCCCGAGGATGCTGTGTATATCCGTCCCATTCCGGGACTCTTGGACGGAGAAGGAGAGAACGTATAATGCGATTTGATATTATGACCTTGTTCCCCGATCTTGTGGATACGGTGCTGGGAGAAAGCATTCTCGGCCGTGCCCAAAAGAGTGGAGCCATTACCGTGCGGACCCATAACATCCGCGATTATAGCGAGGATAAGCACCGTCGGGTAGACGATACCCCTTACGGCGGAGGGAAGGGCATGCTCATGATGGCACCGCCCATTTACAACTGCTATTCTGCCATTCTTCGTCAGCAGGCCGAGGAGCAGTATGTTCCGGCACGGCGGCGGGTGATCTATCTTTCCCCCACGGGGCGGGTACTGAACCAGCGCATTGCAAGCGAACTGGCGTCTACATACGATAATCTCATCCTTCTTTGCGGTCATTACGAGGGCGTGGATCGAAGGATCGTGGACGAGATCGTAGACGAGGAGATCTCCATTGGAGATTTCGTGCTCACGGGAGGAGAGATTCCCGCGTGCATTTTGGTGGATAGCGTTGCCCGTTTGATCGAGGGTGTGCTTTCGGATGCCGAATGTTATGAAAAAGAAAGTATTTCCTCGGGGCTTTTGGAATATCCCCAGTATACGCGTCCTTATGAATTTCACGGTGTGAAGGTACCCGATGTGCTGATCTCGGGGCATCACGCCAACATTGATCGCTGGCGCGACGAGCAAGCTTTGGAGCTGACGAAAAAGCTGCGCCCTGACCTTTTGGAAGAGTAAATTACATCCCCTACATAAGCTTTTATGATAGGGGATGTTTTTTTGTCTTTGAAGCAGGGAAGTTATTTGCTGGATGTCTTGGAGTGTGTTTTTCTAGGGGTGGAGCGATGGTTACTGCAAAACAGTTGGATCTGCCAACGTCTTGCTGAGGGGGCCACCCCCTTTCTTAAACGTGCCTTTCCAAGGCCCCTGTTTTTGCGGCGGGATGCGAGAACGTTTCGGCCCTTTCGTGGGCGTCAACGGATCATCCGCGCATGGGATCAAAGCTGGTTCTTTCGAGGGTTGGAGCATCTTCGAGAGGCGATTTTGAACACCTCGCTCTCGTTTTTTGCCCGATTGCTTTTTCTTTGCGGTGTTTTTTGCTTTTGCGGGGGCGTGATTCGGGGAAAATCCTTTCCATCGGTGGATATTTTGCTCCCCATCGTGCTGTTTTTGTCTTCGTTTCCCATTCTATCTTCCCATGAGTCTCTTAGAAAAGCGGTATCGAATAGCCGATGGTTGGCATCGCTGTGGGAAACGTTTCCTTCGGTGGGAGAAATTACGGGGGAGTCCGAGGACGTGGGAGACACGCACCCAATGGTGCTGTTCGTGACGTCGGTATTGGTAGGGGGCTGCTCCTTCTTTGTTTCTCCATGGCTTCTGTTCATTCTGTTGGCGGAAGTCCTGCTTTGGGTTGCGGTGTGCTCGGTGCCCGAGTGTCTGGGGCTGGGGGTCTGTTTTAGTATTCCGTTTTTTAATTTGACACCGCATCCCACGGTGTTGCTTTTGAGTGTGACCGGAGGACTGCTGCTTCTCTGGGGTTGGAAGATGCTTCGGTGCCGCCGCACTCTGCGGGTAACTCGCATGGATCTGCCCGTGCTTCTGCTTGGGATCGCTTATTTTTTGAGCGGTGCGTTTGCGGGAAGGGAAGCGTTGCTGCAGGGCTGGTCCAAGGCGTTGTTGCTCTCTTTGTATTTTCCTTGGAGGAGCTTTTTTCGACGAAAACAATGGATCTTCAAGGTGCGTTTTTTAATTGAGATTTCGGCGTTGATCTGCGCTTTTCTCGGCACTTTCCAATATATTTTGGGGAAAGCCCCCTTGGATTGGGTGGATCTTGATCGTTTTTCCGGCATTGGCGGAAGAGTGACCTCCTGTTTCTCTAACCCCAATTTTTTTGCCATGTATTTGTTGTTAACGATCCCCTTATCCCTTGCCAACGGCCTATCCCAAAACACATCCGCGAGGTCACGAAGTGTTTCCTGGATCGCCTTTGTCGTCCAATCTGCCGCATTGCTTCTCACCTGGTCCCGCGGGGCCTGGCTGGGGTGGATCGTTGCCATAGGAACATTGCTGGTCTTCTTCAGCCCCCGCACCAAGGCACTTTTCGTGTTTCTGCTCCCGCCGATCGTCGCGGCACTCTCTTGGGCACCCGCAACGGTTCGAAATCGTTTTTCCAGCATTGGAAGTTTTGGGGAGTCCTCCATTCGTTTCCGTCTGTACACCTGGAAGGGAGTTTGGCGTATGATAAAAGCACATCCCCTTGGCGTGGGTGTGGGGGAATCCACCTTCCGCGCTCACTACCTTCCCTATGCCGTGAGTGGCACCGAGGGCGTGACCCATACGCATCAGATCTTTCTCCAGATCTGGAGCGAGTTGGGGATCCAGGGATTGTTTCTGCTTCTTATGTTTTTGCTTTTGCTGGTGCTATTGTTTTTTTACAGGAAAGGCGCGCCGTCTTCGTCGCTTTCCGTTTGTCGCACGGGAGCACTTTGCGGCATCTTCGGGCTGTTTACCATGGGATGGTTTGACGCGGTGTGGTATCATAACGGTATTTTTTGCTTGTTTTGGATCCTGGCGGCTATGGCGATCAGCGCGGTGCCACCGAGTAACGAGGAGGAAAATCCATGACAGAAAACAGAATCAAACACTTTACCTGGGTGGATTGGACGTTGTTCTCCTTGGCGCTGTTGTTGCTTGGTGGGGTCCTTGGAGGCGTGATCTGGCTTCATCCAAGAAAGAATGCAAAATCGCAAATCCTTTATACCGTCTTTCTCCCCGGGGTTCGTGCCGAATGGCTCGGTGACGGGGAGCTGATGCTCCGAAACGGTCTGCCCGTGATGTCCGAGAATGGCACCGCCCCTTTGGGGGAGGTGGTTGGGTTCACCTCTGCCACTTGCACTGTAACACACTACCTGGACGGGCGCGTATGGGAGGAGGAGCGCCCCGGATACCTGGATCTTTGGGTGGAGGTGCAGGGAGAAGGGGAGGCAATCCCCGGAGATGGAATCCGCATTTGCGATATTCGGATTGCGGCGGGAGGAGAGCATGTGTTGCGCGTGGGATCCTATTATTTCTCCAAGGCAAAAATTCTTCGGGTGGAGGTGAAGAACGGAGAATGAAACGAGGTATTGAGGAGCGCCGTAGGCTCCGTCCCTTGGATTTTTGTTTGTTTTTATTACTTGTCCTCTCGTTGATCTGTGTTCTGCTTCGGTGGTCGGCAGGGGCAAGCCGAGAGGAATCTTTCTCCACACATTCGGTATGGCTCCTTGCTTCATCGATCCATCCACAGGTGGGGGATTGTCTGGAGAATGGCGATCTCCTTTACTGGCCCTCGGGAGAGGTGTTCGGTCGGGTGACAAAAAAGGAGGCTACCGAGGCGTCTACCTTTCCAGACCCCTTGCGGGATACGACACAGGAGAAGATCGTTCCCGGCAGAGGGCTTGTGGATCTGACGCTGGAGGTTACGATTGCAGGGGAATGGAAACAGGGGGTCCTTTTGCAAAACGGTGTCAACGCGCTTTTGTATGGGAAAAGCTTTTTGCTGTATAGCGATCGTACCGCAATTTCGTATTGGATGTTTCCGGTGAATGGTTTCAAGGGATAAAGAGGTGAATTCGGTCGCATTTTATCCATTTTTATATCAATTTGCACGAAAAATGATAGAATGATTGGTAAAAAAACAATAGATTGACTATTGATTTTTTCTTTTCTTTTTGTTATACTATATGTAAATATTATTCGAACTGTCGCCGTTTTTTGGAAACGGCCGATATATTGATGCAGAAATGGGAGCAAGCAACGTATGATTTCACGCGACGTTATGATTACCAATACCAGCGGTCTTCACGCAAGACCCGCCACCTTCTTTATCCAAAAAGCAAACACCTATAAGGCTTCGATCTGGATCGAAAAGGACGATCGCAAGGTAAACGCCAAGAGCCTGTTGGGCGTTCTTTCTCTGGGCATTGCCAAGGGAATGACGGTTACCTTGATTGCAGACGGCCAGGACGAGGATGCTGCAATTTCCGGATTGGTAGAATTGATCGACAGCGGTTTTTCTGAAATTTAAGAACCAGATAATGCAGTAAGCGGCACGTACTCGGATCGGCTTTTGTGGGCTGAGGCGTGTCGCTTTCTCTTTTTCATCATTCCCAAAGGGAGGAGGCAAGGCAATGCCAAAGGAAACGATAAAGCAAGCACTCTTGGAAAAGGCAAACACCCTGCCGCTGTGTCCCGGGGTCTATATCATGCGGGACCGTAGCGGCAAGGTGATCTACGTTGGAAAATCCCGAAAACTGAAGAACCGGGTTTCTCAGTATTTTCAAAACAGCTCGAAAAACGTGAAGACCGCCCGCATGGTTTCCATGGTGCAGGACTTTGATTATTATCTTTGCGATACCGAGATCGAGGCCCTGTCCCTGGAAAACACGCTGATCAAGCAATATACTCCCAAATACAACATTCGTCTAAAGGATGCAAAATCCTATCCCTATATCAAGATGACCTCCGGGGAATATCCCCGTCTGCAGTTCACGCGCAAGCGCGATTCGGACAGAGCCAAGTATTTTGGTCCCTTTTCGGGCTCGGGAACGGCGTATACCCTGATCGAGCTGGTCAACCGCGTGCTGCAGCTTCCCACCTGCAATCATTCCTTTCCCAAGGAGATCGGAAAGGTGCGGCCCTGCATTTATTATCAAATGCACCGTTGTTGCGGCGTTTGCACAGGGAGCGTTTCGCCCGAGGAATACCAAACCATGGTTTCCTATGCCGAGGATATTCTTCGCGGCAAGAGCAACGGTGTGCGCCAGCAGCTCCAGGCGCAAATGCTTGCGTTTGCCGAGGAGGAGCGCTACGAGGCCGCGGCACAGTGCCGTGACGCCATCCAGGCCCTGGGGGCGTTGCAGGAAAAGCAAAAGGTGGTGGCCGATCCCGAAACCGAGCAGGACGTGGTGGCGCTGTATTCCGACGATTTCTGCTCTTGCGTATCGGTATTTTACATTCGCTCCGGCGTACTGCAGGACAAGACCGAAACCATCTACGGAGCCGACAGTATTCTGGAGCCCGAGGATCTTACCACCTTCCTGTGCGAGCATTACAAGGGACGGGCGTATATTCCCCCCACCATTCTCTTATCTCAAGCGGCGGATCCTGCCGATTGTGAAATGCTTTCCACTTATCTTACTCAAATTGCGGGACACCGCGTTCATGTAAAAATTCCCGAGCGAGGAACCCTCCGCGTGCTTTGCGACATGGTAGAGAAAAACGCGGCGGAGCAGGCGCATCAGCATCGAATCTCCACGGAAAAGACCGAGGGAACCCTCTTCCGACTGGCCGATCTGTTACGGCTGGAAAGCTATCCCACCCGCATCGAGGCATACGACATTTCCAACCTGGGCAAGGAGCACTTGACGGCGGGGATGATCGTTTGCCTGGACGGACGCTTTTCCAAGGCCGATTATCGGGTCTTTCGGATTCGTTCGGTGGTGGGATCCACCGACGATTACGCCTCTATGCGAGAGGTGTTGGCGCGCCGACTGGAGCATTTGAGCGACGAGAGCGGCTCCTTTTCCCAGCTTCCCGATTTGATCCTTTTGGACGGTGGCCGCGGTCACGTTTCGGTGGTGCGGGAGCTGTTGGCAGAAAAGGGGATTTCCTTGCCCGTGTTTGGCATGGTCAAGGACGATTATCACAAAACGCGTGCTCTTTGCACCGATACTCAGGAGATCAGCATTGCCAAGGAGCAGGATATTTACGCCCTGATCTATCGGATCCAGGAGGAGGTTCACCGTTATACTGTTAAACAGATGGACGCGGCAAAGCGCAAAACGCTGAAGACTTCGGTTCTCACTCGCATTCCCGGCATCGGAGAGGCCAAAGCCAAAAAGCTGATGAAGGCTATGGGAAGCGTAACCAAGATCCGCAACGCCTCCGCAGAGGAGCTTTCGGCAATTTCGGGAATCTCTTTGCGGGATGCGGAAGCCATCGTTCGGTATTATCACTCTGAAAACGAGAAAAAATAAAGAAAAAGGACAATCATTGCTATGATGCGAATTATTACGGGAAAGGCACGGGGATGTCGCTTGGCTACGTTGCCGGGGGAGAATACGCGCCCCACGGCAGAGCGAACCAAGGAGGCCGTGTTTTCCATGCTTCAATTTGATCTTCCCGGTGCTCGGGTGTTGGACCTCTTTGCCGGCTCTGGACAAATGGGCCTGGAGGCTCTCAGTCGCGGCGCGGCGCAGGCGGTGTTTTGTGACCGCTCCAAGGATGCCGTGGAGATCATTCGTGCCAACAGTCAAAAAACGCGCTTGGAATCCCAATGCAAGATCTGTTGCATGGATTTTGCCGCACTTTTGAAGTCCTTGTCGGGCAAGGAGCTCTTTGATTTGGTCTTTTTGGATCCCCCCTACGCCCTCGGATTGGTTCCGCAGGCGCTGGAGGGCCTGCTTGGAGGAAAGCTTCTGGCCCCCCATGCCAAGCTGATCTGCGAAACGGCACAGTTCGAGGATGTGTTCGGCGCGTCCCCATCTCTCGAAGCCTCCTTTACCGTGCTCAAGCAAACACGCTATGGCGTGGCACATATCACTATTTTGGAATATCAAGGCGGGGAAGGGAGTGGAGCAATATGACTCTTGCTATCATCCCCGGAAGCTTTGATCCTATGACGCTGGGGCATTTGGAGCTGATCCGTACCGTGGCCGCAGAATACGACAACGTGGTGGTTGCTGTAATGAACAATGCGGCCAAAACCTACCTGCTACGCGACGAAGATCGCTTGGAGATCGCACGGCGGACGGTGCAGGAGATCCAAAATGTGGAAGTGATCCTCGACGGTGGGATGCTGATCGATCTGTTTGACCGCCTGGGAGCGGACGCCGTGTGCAAGGGTTGGCGCACTCCGGAGGACCTTGCCTACGAGGAATCCATGGCGGCCTGGAATCGGGAGCACAATCCCCGGTTCGTTACCCGTCTGTTTCCATCGAAGGGACCCTATGCCGCCCTCAGTTCCACTCGAGTGCGAGAAGCGTTGGAGAGGGGAGAGGAGATCTCCACTCTGGTGCATCCTTCGGCATTGCCCATTTTACTTAAAAACCCAAAACCATAAGGAGATCAAAAAACTATGAAATTGATGAATTCAAAAGGATACGCCGGGGGTGGCGTTCTGCTGACCACCCTTCTTGGGATCCTGGTTGGCGTGCTGTTGCTTTGTCTGGATCCGAGTCTGTTGCTCAAGATCGTGTTTGTGATCTTGGGCGTGGTCACCGTGCTGTATCAGATCCCGGGAATCACCGTGGGATTGATGAGCCTGGCCACAAAGGAGGGGAAGATCTTGCTGTTTTTCTCGGCACTTTCTGCAATATTTGGCTTTTTGATGGTCTTTTGGCATGCCGCGTTCCTAATGTTCTTTTTGGGAATTTACCTGTTGCTGTTTCCTCTGCTTCAGGTGTTGTTCTCGGCCGATAAGAAGGAGCGCCTGCGCACCGAGCTTCCCAAAATGATCCTTGGCGTGATCATGCTTCTCCTGGGGCCTGCCGGTACTTTGGGAGTTTTGTTTAAGATCGCCGGCTGGTCGATTATTCTTCTTTGTCTGGTTTACGGTGTTTCCATGCTCCTTGCGTTGCGTAAGAAGCAGAATACCACCGGTGGCCGTATTTTTGCCGATACTACCGGCGACGGCAAGCTGGACACCGTATACGTTGACACCACCGGTGACGGCATGGCCGATTCCGCTACTCGCTATTTTGATGATAAAGAATGATTCCACAAAATTTTAAAAAGCTTTTTTCGGATACTGCTATCCTAGCCTTGGGAACCTTTGGCTCCAAGCTTCTGGTATTTCTTTTGATGCCGTTGTATACGGCGTTGCTTTCCACCTCCGAGTACAGCACAGCCGAGCTGATCACCGGCACGGCCAATCTGATCATCCCCTTTGCCTGCATGGGAATCGGGGATGGGATCTTCCGCTTTGCCGTGGACAAGAATGCCGATAAAAAGGCGGTATTTTCCACCAGCCTGGTGCTCCTGGGTGTTGGTTCCCTGGCACTTTTGCTGGCGTCTCCCGTACTGGGATGCATCGACTTTTTGCAGAATACCACCTGGTTGATCCTGCTTTACGTGTTGTCTGCTAACTTGCAATCGGTTTGCGCACAGTATGTTCGCGCCATCGACCGCACGCGCCTGTTTGCGTTTCAGGGGATTTTTAATACGGTTTGTACCATCGTATTGAACCTGCTGTTCCTTCTCGTGTGGGATATGGGAGTTACGGGATACGTGCTCTCGGTGATTGTTGGAAACCTGCTCACCACGGTGCTCCTCATCGTTGCCGAAAAGCTTTGGACCTGCATGTCTTTTTCCTTGGTTTCCAAGAGTTTGATGAAGGAATTGCTCGTCTTCAGCCTGCCCATGGTGCCCACCACCGTTTGCTGGCTAATCACCAACCTTTCGGATCGCTATATGGTCACCTATTTTTGCGGAGCTGATGTGAACGGCGTTTATTCTGCCGCGTATAAGATCCCCACGCTGGTCAATCTGGTGTCGGGGGTGTTTATGCAAGCCTGGCAGTTTTCGGCGGTGGCAGGTGCCTCGAACGAGGATGAGCGCAAACAATTTTATTCCAAGGTGTTCCGTGGCTACCTTTCGGTGATCATGATCGGCTCGGCGGGATTGATCCTGTTTTCCAAATTCTTGGCGGGGCTGTTGTTGCACACCGATTACGAAGGGGCATGGGAATATATGCCCACGCTGCTCTGCGCGGCGGCGCTGGAATCGGTGGTCTATTTCCTTGCCACCGTGTATATGGTGCACAAAAAGAGCATGCATTCCTTCCTGACCGCCATGGCGGGAACGGTATTGAACGTGCTTTTGAATCTTTTTCTCATCCCGCGCTGGGGAGCCCTTGGAGCAGCGATCGCCACCCTGGCCGGATACGGCATCGTGTTTTTCCTTCGTTTGTGGGATGCGCCTCGCATGATTCGGTTTCGTTTATATCAGCCTCGGCTGTTTGGCAGTCTTGCTTTGCTCCTTGCCGCGGCGGCGTGTATGACCTTTTCGATCCCCGGGACTCTGCTCTGGACCACTCTGTTGGTGCTGGGCATCGTTGTGATCAACGCGATCCCGCTGTGGCAGTGTACCAAGGGACTGTTGCAATTCCGCTCTCATTCAAACAAAGAATAAAAGAAGAAGGACGACCGCGTTTTTTTGCAGTCGTCCTTCTTTTTAAGATGGCAAAAGGCTTTGCTTCACATACGCCTCAATGATCTCTTTTTCCGAAAATGGAAGCTTTTGCTTTCCAATCAGCTGATAAGTTTCGTGGCCTTTGCCGGCTAACAGAAGAATATCTCCGGGTAAAAGGAGCTTCAGGGCTTTTTCTATGGCTTCCTTCCGGTCTGTGATCTTGAGATACGGGGTGTCAAAGTCAATAAATGCCGCGGCGATCTCCTCCAGGATCTGTTCGGGATCCTCCTGCCCAGGGTTGTCCGAGGTGAGGATGCAGAGGTCGGCCAGCTCGGCCGCGACCAGCCCCAGCTCTCTGCGGCGAAGCTTGGCACGGTCGCCGATGGAACCAAAGAGACAGAGGATGCGGTGAGGAGCGTAATCGCGCAGCGTGATAAGCAGTTGTCGAAGACTCTCGCCATTGTGAGCGTAATCGATGACGGCGCAGGCACCATTGGGCAAGGGAAGCACCTGGGAGCGTCCTGCTACTGAAACATTGGACAGGGTAGAAACGGCAGACGCGTAGGGAATGGAAAAGCGGAAATTGGCGCATGCCAGCGCCAACAAGGCATTGCTAACGTTCCCGCGTCCCGCCAAGGGAAGACGGCAGGTAAGGGGGGGCATACAGGGCGTGCGCAGGTCAAAGGAGATCCCCAGAAACGCCTCCAAGCGCAGAGGATGCCAATGATCGGCGGTTAGATCGGCTTGCGGTGCGTTGGTCCCGCACCGAAGGATCCGTTGTGCCGAGCTACTTTCCAGCATTTCCGCTGCGTAGGGATCGTCGGCATTGACAATGGCCGTGCCCGCGTTGAAGTCTGTAAACAGCTTTTTTTTGCAGGCTTTGTAGTGATCAAAGCTATCATGCTCTCGAGGGCCAATGTGATCGGGGAAGAGATTGGTAAAGAGCACCGTGTCAAAGGTCAGTCCTGCCACGCGATGCTGCATCAAGGCTTGGGATGAAACCTCCAGCACCACGGCACGGATCCCATGGGCTTGCATCTCCAAAAGGGTTTTCCAAAGGGTTACGGGATCGGGGGTGGTATTGCTGGTGGGGCGATGGATCGCTCCAAAGGAGACTCCATTGGTGCCAATATAACCGGTGGGGATGGCGTTTTGATTGAGAATGTGGCTGATCATGTGTGCCGTGGTGGTCTTTCCCTTGGTTCCGGTGATTCCGATCAGGCAGATCTCAGGAGAAAGGGGACCATAGAGCTTGGCCGCAAGAGGACCCAAGCAGGCACGGGAATCGGATACTTGAATTACCGTGGCATCCGCGGGAAGCTCCAGCGGTCGCTGGGACAGAAACACGCGGCAGCCCCGTGCATAAGCATCGGGAGCAAAAGTGTGGCCATCAACCATCGTACCGGGGATGCAAACGAATATCGATGCTTCGTTGGCCGCGGTGGAGCGCTCGGTGATCTCGCGGATCTCAATTTCGGGAAGGGGCCGGGTTAAAACATGACCAATAAACAGTTCGTTCAGCTTCATGGCGAGACCTCCCCGGGATGATTGGTAAAGGCGTTCGAGAATCCCACGGGAACCTTATTGCAGGACAAAATGGTCCTCCACGCCAGAATCTCCATGGAATCCAAGATGTGTTCCATGGGGAGAAGTGTTTTGTCGATCAGTGAAAGCTCGGTGCAGCCCAAAATGATCTTTTGGCATCCCGCCGCGAGCAGATTGTCACAGATCTGCAGGAACTGCCCCGAGTCCACCGGGCGATTTTGCTTCACGTTTTGGTAGATTATTGCCGAAACCGTTTGCTGATCGGCGGCGGAGGGAAGCACACATTCCACTCCCAGCGCACGGCACCAAAGGTGATAGGCTCCCGAAGAGGCGGTTCC
>JAEIGA010011608.1_pt1 | contig 13378 bp, 10 predicted proteins | sample 9270691 | NCBI WGS metagenome assembly JAEIGA01 (sample SAMN17057246, study PRJNA624740) | gut metagenome | biome: biome; isolation source: fecal sample | host: Bos grunniens | place: China: Xizang | collected 2019
CTCATCACAACTTATAATTAAATCCCAACGAAATCAACTCATAAAACTGCATTTTAGGTTTACCTCCATCTGCTGGTATAGTAGTTGAATCATATCGAGGATATAACGAAACCTTCGCCGACAAGAACCTATTTATCTTAAAATTACCTATTACCTCACACCCTACTTCGACACCCTTAATCTTACCGACATAGTTGCCAAAGAACGAAAAATGCACCTCCATACCTATCGACTCATTAAAATCATAATCAAAATCTGTACGCACCAAAGCACCTAACTGATTCGACTGCCGCGTACCATCAGTGATACCCACCTGATGTGCGATATTCTCCTCAGGCAATACCCCCTCTTTACAACTCATATCCGCCACATAAATCAATTTATATGACAATGGCGACACAAATACCGACACATAATTTTTCCATTTATAGTCCACACCCAACGAAAGGCTCATACGAATAGGTGAAAATGGCCCCGATGTGCGAATATATGTATTCGACTTAAAAGTATTAAACAACTGAGTCTGAAAATCCCACTCTGCTGTATAATAAAAATTCTTAAAAGCTTTATACCCCAACTTAGAATTCAATCGTAACAAATCTTCATTCACACGCAACCAACGCAACGAATCACTCGCCATACCATATAAACCTAACTTCCATTCTGCTTTATTATCCCACTGCAACCCTTTACGATTATCATAATTAAAATATCCCATCGCATACAACGTAGCCGCCATATTACTCTCACCACCCTTATACCAATTCGACGAAATATAGTTCTGCGATGCATGTACTTGAAACTTAGCTCCCTTACTCCACTTCGACATCTCAGGCAAATCAACTTTTAAATTCGATGTTCTACTCTTATTTAAACTATCAAGATTCAACAACAATTTATCTCGCCTATCATGCTGAATACGCTCAGTCTGCAATTCCGAAATAGACGGCAACTGACCTTTGTGATATGCATACAGCTCGGGAGATGTAGCTCTCACATAATCTTTTACACCTTTACGCACCTCTGTTACAATACTATCATCACTCCATATTCCATACTCACTAATCCCTACCCCTTGCTCTATATTCCCTGCTCCTAGTTCAATAGTTCCCAATACCCAATCCAAAAATAATGGATTTACATTACTTGAAAATTGAGAATGAAGAGTTGATAGTAAAGAATCAACCTCGGCAAGTAAAGAATCTGGAGAATTGAAAATTAAAAGTTGAGAGTTAAAAGTTGTAAGTTGTAAAGATCCAATATTTTGCACCTCTAAAGTATCTCCTTTTTGCACGATAAATTCAGTACTAATTTCTTGAATCTCAGGTTTTGCTTCTTGCGACTTCTTTTTGAAAGTTGCCATCACACTTGTTATCAACGCATTTTTCTCTTTCTCACGAGCCTCTTCACCCCTATTGACAAGCTCTACAAAATCACGTTTTTGAGTCAACGAATCAGATGTATTTGGTACAGAATCGATCTCTCTCACTTCAGCATACTTCTCAAGCCACGCCTCAAACTCCGCATCTGCCAACTCTATAGTATCAACCGCCACACTATCTATCCTAACACTATCCAATACAACAACTTGAGACGCAACTTCTTGCGCCCCAATAATAAACAAAAAAATATATAATATATATTTATTCCTCAACATCATATTTTTGGAATAAAAAATCATTATAAGGAAATCTCTTAATATGAATCTCTTTCACTCGTTCATACAACAATGCCTTCAACTCGTCAATATTATCTTTCTGACGTGCCGAAACAAACACACAGTCAGCCCCCATATTAGCCATCCAAGTCTTCTTAAGGTCTTCAAGACTATAATTCTCACGCTTCATAGGCGACAAATCATCTTCATCTTTAGGTATATACGAAAAAGCATCTATCTTATTAAATACCAAAATCGTAGGCTTCTTCTCCTTACACACATCGAGCAATGTCTTATTCACCACATCATAATGCTCCTCAAAGTTCGGATGAGAAATATCAAGAATATGTACCAACAAATCTGCCTCACGCACCTCATCCAACGTACTCTTAAACGACTCAATCAAATGGTGTGGCAACTTGCGAATAAACCCTACCGTATCAGTCATCAAAAATGGCAAATTATCTATAATCACCTTACGCACAGTAGTATCAAGTGTAGCAAATAGCTTATTCTCTGCAAAAACATCACTCTTCGACAAAAGATTCATCATCGTAGATTTACCCACATTAGTATAACCCACCAATGCCACACGCACCATCTTACCACGATTTTGACGTTGAGTAGTCATTTGCTTGTCAATTGCCACAAGGTGTTTTTTGAGCAATGATATCTTGTCAAGAATAATACGACGGTCAGTTTCTATCTGTGTTTCACCCGGACCACGCATACCAATACCACCTCGTTGACGCTCCAAGTGAGTCCACATACGAGTCAATCGTGGCAAAAGATATTGATATTGAGCCAATTCAACCTGTGTTTTTGCATATGCCGTTTGTGCTCTTTTCGCAAATATATCAAGAATCAAATTCGTACGGTCTAAAATCTTTATCTGCAATTCTCGCTCGATATTACGCAATTGCACAGGCGAAAGTTCGTCATCGAAAATCACCATACCCACAGGCTCTTCGCTCTCCTCACGCTCTTTGATAAATTCGCGTATCACCATCAATTTACCCTCGCCCACAAACGTGCGTGAGTTAGGATAATCCATTTTCTGAAAAAAGGTCTTCACCACGTGCGCACCCGCCGTGTCGGCCAAAAATGCCAACTCGTCGATATACTCACGCGCTTTTGCCTCCTTCTGTTGTGGTGTAATCAAGCCCACTAACACTGCATTCTCACAATAAATTTCTGTTACTTCTATTGCCATATATTAGACTATTAGTAGCTAGTAGCGAGATATAAGACTTACTCGCTTCGCTCGTTTTATTTTTTTATATTTCAATAATAAATAGTGAACAACAAATTTTGCTCATTTACTTTGTTTGATCCGAATGGCTCTCGCTACTCGTTACTCATTACTTGTTACTTTTCCATCCTCCACATTAAATATCTTCACCTCACTGTCCACCTGTGCCATCAACTGGTCGGTATGATTGCGATTGGTGTCGGTTATAAACACTTGTCCGAACTCATCCGATGCCACTAAATCTACTATATTCTTCACTCGTTGCGCATCCAATCTATCAAAAATATCATCCAACAATAGCAATGGCGACACCTGCGTAACTCGTTTCAAATAAACATATTGTGCCAATTTCAACGCCACAAGATAAGTCTTATTCTGCCCTTGCGAACCTGTACGTTTTATCGGATACCCATCCAGCAACATCTCTAAATCATCTTTATGCGACCCACGAGTTGTATAACCAATTGCATGGTCTCGCACACGACATTCAGCCAACAGCGGAGCCAAATCGCCCTGCTCAGAATGCGATTTATAAATCAATGCCACCTTCTCACATTCTCCTGCAATCGCACAATAAAAACGCTCAAACACAGGCGTAAACCCTTCTATAAACTCTTTGCGCCTTGAATAAATATACCCTGCCTCCGCCGCCATCTGCATTTCATAAATTTCCAACATCGCCCCATCAGGCATATCATCCTGTTTCAACAACGCATTTCGGCTCTGCAATGCCTGATTATAGCGCATCAACGCAATCAAGTAAGGCTTGTCGTACTGCGAAATCACCATATCCATAAACCGACGTCGCTCATCACTGCCATCATCAATTAAATATTGGTCCGATGGCGAAATCAACACTGCTGGTATCAACCCAATATGGTCTGCCATTCGCTGATAATCTTTCTTATTACGCTTAAATTGCTTCTTTACTCTACGCTTTACTGCTGCCGAAATCACCTCATCTTGCCCTGCCAATTCATACTCCCCTTGAAGCATAAAAAACTCCTCATCGTGATGTATCAACTGCGAATCCACAGCATTCAAATGACTCTTAGTGAACGAAAGATAATATATCGCATCCAACACATTGGTTTTGCCCATACCATTTGACCCCAAAAAACAATTGAATTTTGGAGACAACCACAAATCGCATTCACGCAAATTGCGATAGTTCAAACCTGTTAGATGCTTTAAATGCATATATTTTTCAACAATTCTATTGTATCATTACCCAATTTGGTCTTACGCTCAATATGTTGTAAACACTCTTTTACAAACGGATTTTCCTCAAAACTACCACGCACCGACTCAAAGTCTCTCATCTTCACCGACTCATCACCATCCACGCCAAATCCGGTCTTAGAGTTAAGGTCAAACTCTTTTTTAGCATCACTATACAACAATCTGTCAAGCGCAACAACCGCCTTTTTCCATGCCTCAATCAACGCCACCAAATCGTCTATCGTAACCTCATCTATCGTCTTACCCCAATACTCCAACAATTTGTCGTATGCCCAAGTCCACTCATAATCGTAATAATTCTTATGCATCATCGCAAATTGTTGTTCTATATCACTCAACGACAATTTACCAGCAACAACATTTTTCACCAAACCATCAATCTCACTTTGTGGGGCTATAAGTCCCGACACATCAAGCCACTCACCTCTACCAATCGTATATGTCGGCACCAATCTATCATGCAACTCTTTAATTGTTTTTATAGGTTCTCTTCCTATACGAGAAATAAGCGAATTACCCAAAAATTTAGTTGTTGCCATCTCATACAACTCAACACCACGCACCAAACTCGAATTCTTTATTCTACAATTTTGATAATAATAAACTTCATTATTTGCTCCTGCCATTCGTTGTATTCCCTTGAGCAACGCCACTGCACGATACATTTTCTGTATCGTATAAGGACTCAATAAGTTAAAGTTTATTTGGTCAATCTTTACTTGGTCTTTACGGTTATCACGCTTAGGCCACTTCTGCGCATCACGCACCGTACCCACCGAACGCAAATTCACACCTGGCACTAAATAACTCTCTGTGGCATTCTCTATCAAATACGAAAATGGCAATTCGCTTGTATCTGAATGTTTAGTATGACGACCCATTACCAATGTGAATGCGCCTATACGCGCCGGCCATAATATATACGAATCACTCGTTGTCTTCGAACCACGCTCTGCCATACCCTGATGTATTGGCCCTAACTTATACATGTGGTTACTTTGGTTCGAACCTGAACCTGCATTCAAAAACGAATACATACCTGCTATCAAAAGACTCGATTTATGATGCGACACTGTATATGGTCCTGCAAATATCGCTGTTGCCTCGCCATGAAAACCTTGACAATTAGAGAAAAACAACGAATCTAATGCCGAATAGTGTTTACCCATCACTGTGCCTTGCCCTACAAAACAACGACTTACCAATGTCGAATCCGTAATATCTACTCCCGAACACAATATAAAATCGTTACATTTCACTCCAGAGCCAATATGCACTGGTGCATGACAATTAGAATTTATCGAACCATTTTTCAATTTCGACACTCCCCCCAATGTAGCACAATCGCCAATACGCACATTCTTAATTGTACCACAATTCACAATACGCACATTATCCCCTATCTTTCCAACCTCACTCTTCTGATTTTCAACATATTCATCTATCAAACGCTCTAATTCTGCAATCATCTCACGCTCATGACGATACAATGTCAATATATACGCCAAATGTGCCGAAAGATTATCATAAATTGGCACCTCACGCCCTCCCGATTCATTCATCACAGGCACACGAACCCCATTACCAAATGTTGTCTCGCCATCTACTACTACCAAATTAGTGTTTTCTATAAACACATCATTACCAATCTCATAGTTGGCTATATAGTTATGTACACGGTCAATATAACAATTATCACCAATAGTTACATTATGCAAACGAGCATAGTACACTCCCGAATGTACTTCAAAACCACCCGGCTGAGTAAACACTCGCTCAAAACGACCCAATCTCACTCTACCCGAGAAAGCCACATTTTGCACATATTCAGGCACAAAATCCTCAACTACTTCAATCTTAGTCCAATCCACAGCCGTACAACCTTGCTGCACCAACCGCATCTGCTCTTCTTGTGATAATTGTCTATACATAAAAGGTTAGAGGTTAAAGGTTAAAGGTTAGAGGTTAAAGAAATAACTTCCTCAATAGTCAACAACTGCTGTTCGCCCGAAGCCATATTTTTCAACATCACTTTGCCTGCTTCAATTTCCGAATCTCCTACAATTGCCACATACGGAATCTGATTATTATCAGCGTATGTCATCTGTTTTTTCATCTTCGCAATCTCAGGATAAATCTCTGCTGCAATACCTGCACGACGCACCTGACGTACTAACGGACGACAATAATCCAACCCTTTTTTATCGAATGCCAAGAATATCACTTGTGTACCAGCCATTGCCTCTTTTGGAAATTTATAGAGCATTGTCAATACATCATAAATACGGTCAGCTCCAAACGAGAAACCTACGCCCGACACGCCTGGCAAGCCAAATATACCTGTCAAATTATCATAACGACCACCGCCCGAAATCGAACCCATTTCCACACCTAACGCCTTAACTTCCAATATCGCACCTGTATAGTAATTCAATCCACGAGCCAATGTCAAGTCCAATTCTACATTGCATTTCACATCGCTTTCTGCCACATAACCGAGCACCTCTTCCAATTCATCAAGACCTTTTTGCGCTGTTGCACTATCTGCCAATACCTCACGCAATTTAGCCATTTTCTCCTCATTTGTTCCCTCAAGCAAAAGAATTGGTTTCAATTTCTCAACTGCCTCAGCAGGAATACCTTTCGCCATCATCTCCTCGTTCACTTTGTCAAGACCGATTTTGTCCATCTTGTCAATAGCCACTGTGATATCAATAATGCGGTCTGCCTCGCCAATCCACTCTGCAATACCAGCCAACACTTTACGGTTATTCAATTTGATAACCACGTCAATGCCAAATTTTTGAAATGCTTGGTCAATCATCTCAATCATTTCAGCCTCATACACAAGCGAATCCGAGCCCACCACATCGGCATCGCATTGGAAGAACTCACGATAACGACCCTTTTGTGGACGGTCAGCACGCCACACTGGTTGTATCTGGAAGCGTTTGAATGGGAATGTTATCTCATCGCGATGTTGCACCACATAGCGCGCAAATGGCACAGTCAAATCGTAGCGCAAACCTTTTTCACTCACTTTGTTAGTAAGTTTAATACTGTTTTTTGCCAACAATTCTTCGTCTGTCAATTTCGCTGCCCAGTCGCCTGAGTTCAACACTTTAAACAACAATTTATCACCCTCTTCGCCATATTTACCCATCAAAGTCGATAGGTTCTCCATCGATGGAGTCTCTATTTGTCTAAAACCATAATTAGCAAATACCGAACGAATTGTGTCAAAAATATAATTACGTTTCGCCATCTCTACAGGCGAAAAATCACGTGTACCCTTAGGAACTGAAGGTTTCATATTAGTTAGTAGTTAGTAATTAGTAGTTAGTAGTTAGTAATTAGTAATTTATTAATTCTATTTACATTAAACACCGACAGGTCTGTCATTCTTTTACCAAGATGAAACGCTAGTTTCAGCGAGGTATATGTAAACAAAAATATGTCTTTATGTCTTTCTGTCTAAAAAATCAAATCCCAAACGGTCACAAATCTTTAGGAGAATAATTGTGAATTCTGAATTGTGAATTATTTCAGTTGCCCCTGTATGCGATGCCACATACAATCCCGCAGCCTTCGATGCCTCCTCATTCTTCTCAAAAAACTCATCCAAAGCCTTAGCACACTCCTCATAATTCGATATCGACCTCGCTGCACCACACTCAATCAACTCACAAGCCTCTTTAAATTTCTTATAATTAGGACCAAACACCACAGGCATACCCCATGCTGCAGCTTCAAGTGTATTATGTATTCCCACACCAAATCCACCACCTATATATGCCACTTGCCCATACTGATACACACTCGACAAAAGACCAATAGTATTTATCACCAAACAATCTACATCACCTAAATCGGAATGATGCGCAACATTCCTCCCCTGATTTAGGGGAGGTGTCCAAAGGACGGAGGGGTTTAATTCCTCTAAGTTAGATTGAGAGTGTATATTATCCGATAATTGTGCATTGTGCATTGTGCATTGTGCATTGGTATATAACATCCATTTACAACTCAACTTCTCCGTCAACTCCTTAATCCTCTCTTCACTAACTTCATGCGGAGCAATAATCATCTTCATTTTACCAGCCCTCTCATTTATGTATCTTGCCAACAATTCCTCATCTGGTCCCCACGAACTACCCACCACCAACACTGGCAAACTTCTCATTCCTAATTCCTCATTCCTCAGTCCAACAAATGCCTCCACCACGTCCAACTTCTTGGCCATCGACACAACATCCGCCACTCTATCAAATCGAGTATCACCCGCCACTACAACATTCTCAACACCAATCTCTTTCAACAACTCCTTCGACTCCTCATTCTGCACAAACAATTTCTTAAACGCCTTTAACCCCTCTCTAAACAACCCACCATACCATTTAAAAAACACCTGTTCCTTCCTGAAAATTGCCGAAATTATATAAGTATCAACACCCCTACCTCGCAACTCCCTCAAATAATTCAACCAAAACTCATATTTCACAAACACCACCTTCTCTGGCTTCACCAACTCCACAAATCTACGAGCATTTCCTGGCGTATCCAAAGGCAAATACGCAATCACATCCACACCACCATAATTCTTCCTCACCTCATACCCCGATGGAGAAAAAAATGTCAACAAAATCTTATACTCAGGATTATCTCTTCGTATCTTCTCAATCAACGGACGCCCCTGTTCAAACTCACCCAACGACGCAGCATGCACCCACACCACTCTATCTCCATCCTTCAACCCAGCCTCAATCTTCGCATACGCCCCCTGTTCGCCATGCCACATCAATCTAACCTTACGATTAAACAATGCCGCAACACGAACCCCCAACGCATAAAACCAAATCGCTATATTATACAAATATCTCATTGTAAATCAACATATTCACTCAATCCACCACATACAACACCCTCAACTTACAAATTTACAAAAAAATATTCACATACACAACACTAAAAAAAATAGAGACACAACAACTTGCATCTCTATTTCCAATTATGAAGTTTTCTAAATTAAATCAATTCAACAAAAACCTCTTTACCTTCTTCAGCGATAGCTACTTTGCTCTCACGAGCCAACCAGCCAAGTGCTGCATAGATTTCTTTTTCAGTCAATTTAGTTGCTTTTTTGATGGCTTTCAATTCCAATTTACCAGCCTCCAATGCATGCCATACAAGACCTGCATTTGTACCAATTTTTTCAATCATGTTTTTTAAAATTAAAACTTTTATACTAAGAAAATACGAACTTGCAATACAAGATTATCATCTTTCACAAATTCGGATGCAAAGTTACAAAAAAAAATCCAAACTACAAAATCTAACTTTTTCTGTTACAATAAATAAGGTTTTCACACGCAAAATAGATATTGTATAATCCAAAAAAAAATCGTATCTTTGCATTTTAAGAGACACGAGATTCAAGACACGAGATTCAAGATTAGCAACATCTCATGTCGTGTGTCTAGTGTCTAGTGTCTAATATCTAAAAGTCTAACAAAATATGAAAGTATATAAATTTGGAGGCGCATCAGTCAAAGATGCCAACGGCGTACGCAACCTTTGTGAAATAGTAAAACAATCCGACGAAAAACTCATAGTTGTAGTATCTGCTATGGGCAAAATGACCAACGCATTCGAACTCGTCGTAAATAGTTTCTTCAACCATAAGTCTGACGTAGAACAACACATCAAAGCTATAGTCGATTACCACGAAGCAATCATCGCCGACCTTTTTGGCGACCAACGCGATACAATTGACACTCTTATCGCCGACCTCTACTCTCAACTCAACGAAATCACCTCACAACGCCCATCTCTCAGTTATGACTTTGAGTATGACCGCATTGTCTCTTTCGGTGAACTTATCTCTACAACTATAGTAGCCACATATCTCTGCCACATAGGACTACCTGCAGAATGGATTGATGTGCGCAACTGCATCATCACCGATGCTAACCACCGCGACGCCAATGTTGACATGGAAGTTAGTCGCGATTTCTGCCGCGAAGCATTCCTCGACAAACCACTCACCATAACTCAAGGTTTCCTCGCAGGTACAAAAACCAATCAAACCACAACTCTCGGTCGCGAAGGTTCCGACTACACAGCCGCAATCCTCGCAAACCTCCTCGATGCCGAAAGCGTAACCATCTGGAAAGACGTTCCAGGCGTAATGAATGCCGACCCAAAACTCTACGAAAACGTACAAATCATACCCGTGCTCTCATACAAAGAGGCTATCGAACTCAGCTATTGTGGCGCATCTGTCATCCACCCAAAAACAGTTAAACCGCTACAAAACAAACGCATACCTCTACACGTAAAATCGTTTGTACACCCAACCGAACCAGGCTCAGTCATCACAAACTACACCGAACGACTTGACCTCCCACCTATCTATATCAACAAACGCAACCAAGTACTCCTCTCACTCACTCCACGCGACTTCTCATTCATCGCCGAAGAGCGACTAAGCAAAATATTTGGCGTACTCGCATCATACCGACTCAAATCAAGCCTCGTACAAACAGCCGCAATCAGCTTCTCACTCTGCGTCGACTACAACGAAATCAACTTCCAACGCATGATTGACGAACTAAAAGACGAGTATGAAGTGCTTTATAACACTGACGTAGAACTCATTACAATCCGCCACTATACTAAGGAAATAGTTGACAAACTCGTAGGCGAACGACTCGTATTCGTCGAACAACGCAACCGCGTAACAGCTCGCTTCGTCGTTCCCGCAATACAATAAGTTAAAAATCTAGATATCTAGAATACCTAGAACATCTAGTTTCACAAATAATATGATAAACAACCCCAACACAATACTCCCATTTCTATCCGATTTGGCACAAAACAACAATCGCTCTTGGTTTCAAGAAAACCGAGAGCGATATGATATTGCACGACAAGCATTTATCGACCTTACCGCCACACTCATCAACGAAATCGGACAATTCGACCCACAAGTACGTTATCTCGAACCCAAAGAATGCCTCTTCCGCATCTACCGCGACACCCGATTCTCTCCCGACAAAGCACCCTACAAACGCCACTTTGGCTCCTACATAGCCATGAACGGCGGACACCGTAGCCTCTATTCAGGCTACTACATCCACCTCGAGCCAGGCAACTGTTTGCTCTCAGGAGGCATTTGGTGCGCTGACAATCAAGGCATAAAACACTTCCGCTCATACATCGACACCGAATACGACAGCCTATTCGAAATCATGACACAACCCGAATTCAAACAATACTTTGGCGACCAACTACACTGCTTCGAATCACTCAAACGCCCACCTATGGGCTATCCTGCCGACCACCCAGCCATCGAATTCCTCAAAATGAAACAATGGCTCACACGCCACCAATTCGATGACTCACTACTCACTTCACCCGACCTAATACCTCACCTCGTCGATGCCGCCAAAGCTATGATGCCATTCTCACATTGGTGCAATAAAAGCTTTGAACTATAAAGTCTAACATCTCGTGTCTAACATCTAATGTCTGTAGTAACATTCATAGCAAACCGCTTCAATCGTGAAGAGCGCGACAACAAAAAAATGTCACGCCCTGCGGTGCGCATTGCCATAATAGGCATTGCACTCGGACTTGCCGTGATGCTCCTATCCATTGCCGTAATCGTAGGCTTCAAACGCGAAGTACGCAACCAAATCATAGGATTCGGTAGCCACATACAAATAATGTCATACAACAACTACAACTCTCTCAACTCCGAACCCATCACTCTCACACCCCAACTCGACAGCCTATTACAATCAACCCCAAACATCACTGACATACAACACATTGCCACCCAACCAGGCATAATCCACACCGAAAAAGCCTTTCAAGGCATACTCCTCAAAGGCATCGACTCAACATACAACTGGGACTTCTTCTCAAAAAACCTCATCGAAGGCTCCATTCCTCATTCCTCATTCCTCACTCCTAACTCCTCACTGATAAGCTCTTCCATAGCTCGCACAATGAACCTCCGCGTAGGCGACTCATTCGTCGTCTATATCGTTACCGACGGCCTTCGCGCACGTAAATTCACCGTAGCAGGCATCTACCAAACCACCTTTGCCGACTACGACAAACTCTACATCCTCACCGACATCAACCAAATCCAACGCCTCAACCATTGGACTGACAATCAATACTCATCTCTCGAAATACTCGTCAACGACTACTCCCGCCTCAATCAAACATCATCCGACCTATTCAACAAAATCATCACCTACTCTCGCAATACCGACATCCTCTATCGCGTCGAGACCATCGAATCCCTCACACCTCAAATCTTCGATTGGCTCGCAATGCTCGACATGAATGCCGTCGTCATCATAATCCTTATGCTCGCCGTATCAGGCTTTTGCGTCATATCTGGACTCCTCATTCTCATCCTCGAACGCTCAGCCACAATAGGGCTACTCAAATCCCTCGGTGCAAACAATTGGACAATCCGTCGCATATTCCTCACCCAATCCGCCTACCTCATCTCACGCGGCATGCTTTGGGGCAACATCATCGGTCTACTAATAATTGCCATCCAATACTTCACCCATATCATCCCTCTCGACCCAACATCCTACTACGTTGACCACGTTCCAGTACACCTCTCCCTCACCGCATGGCTACTAATCAACATCGGCCTTGCCATAGCCTCAATCCTAATGCTCGTCGGACCATCCTACTTCGTAACCCGCATATCCCCAGCCGAAGCCATGCGCAAAGAGTGAGCGTTTTTGGCTTCGCCCTCAAAAACACTATTCGCGTTTTTGGCTTCGCCCTCAAAAACACTATTCGCGTTTTTGGCTTCGCCCTCAAAAACACTATTCGCGTTTTTGGCTTCGCCCTCAAAAACACTATTCGCGTTTTTGGCTTCGCCCAAAACGCTACCGCTCGGCAAACAAAATTGAAAACAAAATTATTCGTTCCGAACACATATAAAAAATTAAAAAAGGCCCAACTTCCAAATAAATTTGGTGTTGGGTCTTTCTTAATTTTTTACTTTGCGCTACGCACAAAGTTTTGTTTTCAATTTTGTTTGCTCTCGCTTAACCGCGTTTTTCAGCAATACGAGCAGCTTTACCTGTAAGGTTACGGAGGTAATACAATTTAGCACGACGTACTTTACCAATTTTGTTAACCTCAATTTTGTCGATAAATGGAGAGTTCATAGGGAAGATACGTTCAAC
>JAEIGA010011609.1_pt1 | contig 13377 bp, 5 predicted proteins | sample 9270691 | NCBI WGS metagenome assembly JAEIGA01 (sample SAMN17057246, study PRJNA624740) | gut metagenome | biome: biome; isolation source: fecal sample | host: Bos grunniens | place: China: Xizang | collected 2019
CATTTACAGCGGGCATTTCCCTTAATTCATACACATATAGTGAAGCGGTGCCATCAATATTTATTTGTTTTGTATAGATTCGTTTGTTCGCTAAATCGGGGAAGTAGAATACAGAACCGTCAAAGTCAATAGAGGTTGCACGTGCCTCTTCCAATGAACTAACCAAGCGTCCCTTCAATCCTGTTTGCGGCGGGCCCTGCCTATAAACTGGCATCTGGTATATTGGTTGCTATTGGGTGACTTGAGTTTGCTGTGGATAATAATTATTATAGTTGGGATACATATGTAAGGTCTCCTTCCATACAAAAAATTTTCTTATCCATCCCCTCACATATATGTAAAAATTAGGATGGGAAAATTAATGAAATTTGTCCAGCCGTGGACCTCGACGAGACCACTAATGGAATGGGAGAGGACCTGAAGAATACCTGTTTAGGTATTTTTAATTAAAAGCAAAAAAAAATACCCGGAAGATGCCTTTCGGCACCCTCCGGGTCACGGCCGCATATGCGGTTTAATTATTTAACTTTAATCCAAATACGTCCGTTTACTTTTACATTTCCAGTTCCCCAAGTTTCATACTCAGGAATTTCAGAAACAGTACCAACAATACGGTCAGGCCACTCACGAATTTCTTCACGAGTCATTTTAACAACCTTACCATTTGGACCAGCACACACTGTGTCACCAGCATGATAATCGTATTTATTTCCTTCACAATATGCAAGTACACGACCAGATACTGCAAGAGGTGTTTTACACTCTTCAGTTTCACCGATAGCAAAACCAAAAGTATCAGAAACAATACCATCACAAACTTGATATTTGCGAGTAGTTTTACTTACTTGTCCTCTGTCATTAGATGTTACACAATAACCAGGCTCAACATTTTCTTTCTGAATACGATATTCGGCATAGTCATTCCAAACAGCTCCGTATACTTTTGAAGCTGTTAAAGAACCTGTTTCAGCAGTGCCTGCGGAATTGCAGTTAATTTTTACGTTTGCATTTGAATAAGAAGTGCTAGTACTCTGAGCAGTTCGTCCAACAACATATAAAATAGAAGTGGAGTTAGATGCGCCACAAGAGTTAGTAGTATTTGTATTAATATCACCAACTAACTCATAATTTGTTCCATCATACACAAAAGTGTATAGTCGTTTTGCTTCTAGATAACCGGCTGTAATTGCTGCACCTCTATAGAAAATAGGTTTTGCTCCAGTCGAATTTACGTTTAGGGTTGGGCTTGCCGCAGTATTAGTCACAGTGAACTTAACTTCTATTCTTGCACCGGTCACAAGAGTAAAACCTGTACAACTAACCACTTTTGCGACTGTAGCAGCAGCAGTAGAACAAGTGCCATAATGTGTAATTGCAGCACTGCCGTTAAAGCTAACGCCATCAATAGTTCTAGCTGTGGCTAACTTTGTAGCAGAGGAAGCGTTACCAGTTAATGCACCAGTAAAGCTTGTAGAACTAATAGAAGCAAAGCCAGTTAAAGTGTCTGGAATTGTAGAACTAGTAGAGTTACCACCAGCGTTCACTGTTAATGTTCTATTAGACCAGCTAGAACCTGCAGTATGCTTGTGGCTATCATCTAAAACAGTAACAGTTAATGTAGCATCAGCAGAACCATCAAAAGTAACAGAACCACTTGCGTCACCGCCTAAAGCGATAGTACGAGCCGTTGCCCACTTACTTGCACTTGTAGCATTGCCACTTAAAGCACCGGTAAAACTTGTAGAACTAATAGAAGTGAAACCAGTTAAAGTAGTTGGAATGGTCGCACTGGTAGAATTACCACCTGCGCTAACAGTTAATGTTCTATTATTCCAACTTGAACCAGCCGTATGTTTATGGCTATCATCAGCAACTGTTGTAGTTAAAGTTATATTACCAGAACCATCAAAGGTAGCAGAACCACTAACATCACCATCTAAAGTTAATGTGCGAGCAGTTGCCCACTTACTAGCAGTATCAGCATTACCTTTTAATGCACCTGTTACAGTAGTAATAGAAGCTGAAGTTGCACTTAAACTTGGAGTAGAAATACTGGTAAAACTAGAAGCACCAGCGCTAACACCACCAGGAATTGAAGACTGTTTGCCCAAATAGAAAACAATTTGTCCATCTGTAGAATCAATAGTTGGATTAATTACTAAAGCGCCTTTATTAGAAGATAAAACAATGTGATTGTTTGCATTATCTGTTCCACCAGGAGTACCAAATACTAATTGAGTTGTGCTTGCTGTACTACTAGAAGCAGCAGCTCCAGTTAAATAGATATGGCCACCAGTAAAACCGGTAGCGCCATTAACTTTAAAAGTATATTTAGTATCTGCTGTTGTAGAGTTAACAAATAGCTGAGAACTAGTAGAATAATGATTGCTAGAAGAAAGCTTAGAGGCACTTTCACTATAAATCAATCTACTTGCAGTTTGAGTTCCATTGCCAGTACCGCCATTTGCGACAGCAACAACTCCACTTAAACCGACTGTAATTGTACTATTGGAGTCACTTACTGAAATATTGGTGCCACCAGCCAATGTCTTTTGAGTCGCAGATACAGTAGAACCGCTCGCAGACACAGAAGAAACCAGTTTACAACTTGCAGCAGCTACGCCACCACTGATGGAAGGTAGAGTAATTGTTACGCTTTCATCAGAAGCACTTAAAACATGACCATAGTTATCAACAGAGATTTGAGGAATTTTAATAACTTTTGATGTTCCAGCTCCACTCAAGGAAGTTGTAGAATTGCCACTAGTATATTTAACTACTTGCAAATCATTAATTCCATCGGGAGAGTTGTACATTTGCTCATGAGAAGCAGTTAGGTTTAATAAAGTTCCGTCACCGCCATAACTATAATTTAAAAGAACAACATTATCTCCTTTAACAGTACCCACACTTGGTAAAGTAATATTAGCTTGATGTAGTCCAGTAATATGACCCTGTGCGTCATACAAAGGCTCAGTAATTTTAAATGCTCCGCCGTATGCAACAGTTTTCGCAGCTTGTGTACCGCTTGTCTTTTTAGTTACAGAATTACTATGAGCAATTGTTCTATTGGCACTTAAATCGCCACCCCCGGTTAATCCAGCTCCTGCAGTGATTGTAATAGCTTTATCAGCTTTAGTTCCAACGGTTGCGTCTAATGCAGTAATAATATCGCCATTAGCATCAATTGCGCCCTTCAATTCTACTAAAGTGTCAAAAGCAGCATCGGCACCATCAAGGATTTCTGACTTTACTCGATTGGCTTCACTGGTTGCAAAAGATTTCGCAGTTGCTAATTTAGAAGCTGCATCAGATTTAGTCTCATAGGTACTGGTGATAGTATTACCACTTGCATCAGCAGTTGCTTTACCAGCAGTAATAGAACTAGTATTAACCCAAACAGGAGCAGCTGTACCTTTAGATTGTAAAATTTGTCCGCTTGTACCACCAGAAGCTGGAGCATAGAAATTAGCAGTATTGCTTGCTAAATCAGTACCATTTAAAGTAACTTTAGTACCACCAGCATATAGGCTGCCTTCAGTTGGTACGCCAGAATTTAAGTAAATAGGTTTGGTTGCACTACCTTTAGTGCCATTATATGTTTTAACTGTCAAAGTACCAGTACTTGACAAAGAAACAGACTTTACTAATGCTGTCGCAGTGCTATCATTAGAAGAAGTGCTTGTTAAAGATGGTAGGGTGAATGTGTAAGTCGCGGCTTCAGTAACGCGACCCTTAGCATCTACCTTAACATATGGTACATTATAACTGCCACCGAATCCCGGAGAGATACTTGCAGTAGGGCCATATGCTCCTGCTGTAACACCACTATTGGCTAATGTAGTCGCAATACTCCATCCCTTAGTAGAACTTGCAGAACCAGTTACATCACCAGTTAATGCAACAGACGCAGCAGAACTAAATTGTCCCGCTTTAGTTGCAGTATCTGCATTACCTGTTAAAGCACCAACGAAGTTATTTGATGTAATTGAAGTAAATCCAGTAATAGTAGCTGGGATAGTTGCTGTCAATGGAGTTCCATTAGCTAGAGTCAATGTTAATGTGCGTCCATCTTCACCAAACGCAATAGACTCTAGGAAGCCATCCAGTTCAGACTGAGCTTTCCAAATTGGCACTGCGTTTTCACTATCCCATACAAGCAACTGATTTGCGGCAGTACCTGCTTCTGTTGGAGCATAAAACGCTGCTTTTGAGGCTCCTTTGGATTTTCCATTTAATGTAACGTGAGTAGCACCAGCATAAGTGCTGCCAGCAGTAATTTTACCAGCATTAATATATACAGGCTTTGTTTTTGAACCAAAAGTCTTGGCTGTAGCAGTAGGAACACCACCATTTAAGTAAATGAATGTATCTTCTGCGCCAACGCTGCCATTAAATGTCGTAGTAGTTAATTTGCCTGCGGCAGACAGTGCCACAGCAGTAACTAGCTTTGCCGCAGTACTTGTGTCAGCGGCTTCTGCAGTGATGCTGGGTAATTTAATAGATGTAGTTGTAGCTCCAGTAATATGTCCAGTACTATTATAAGTAATAGATGGAATTTTTACTTCACTACCAAAAGACAAGCCTGTCGAAGAGGTGCCAGAAATTGTTCCTGGTGTAATAGAATCACTATGTTGAATAATGTTTCCATTTTGAGTTAAACCTGCACTAGTAGAAATACCTGCTGCAACTAGGTCTGCTGGAGTTGCCCATTTTAAAATAGAATCAGTATCTAAGTCTGTTGCAATATGAGCTACTCTAGTTATATTTGCATCATATTTACTATCTGGATTTAACAAACACACATTTTCTGTTACAAGAGCATAAGGAGTTAATGCAGAAATATTGGATAAACCATCACTATCTGCCCCAAGAGAGACCAGGAAACCCCCAGCAATTCCACCAATTACTCCATCGCCACTGCCAAGAACGGCTCCTTCAGCAGCAATAGCAATAGGGACATCTAAATCTAATCCCAAATCAGTTAGATTTAAGCTTTTATCATTAACAACAAAAAGTTTTGTACCATGAAAATCTTGAAGTCCATCATTTACGACACCACTTTTTCCGTCTTCCGCGACTGGAATTGCTGCAGATTCAAATTGTCTTAAATAACCTTCTTGGTCATACTCAGTAAATTTTAATTTAGGTCCTAGAGTAGTCCCAGAAACCCAGGTGGCTGAAGTGATTTGTCTATCTCTATTCAATAAAATAGAATAACCTTTTCCGTCTTTGTCATTTTCTGGGCCAATCCATAAGCTATTATTATAATAGTTAAAGCCAAGCTCACCAGCAATTAGACCATTAGCTCTATTGCCAGAAGCCCAGTCTTGGTCTGGGGAGACATTTCTGCGTTTAATCTATAAAATAGGTAATGACATTTATATCCTCCTTTCCAATATTAAGTAGGACAAGCTGCATTATGAACTACACAATTGTTTACAATAAATGTATCATATGTGTCATCGTCAATGCTTTCTGTCATATCTTTAATTGCTAAATTATACGTGGTAATTGGCTCATTTAAATGAGTCTCAATAATATCAACAATTGTATGATATCCATCAAAACCACACACTTTATCACCAATTACTAAAGTATCATATCCTTCATGATTAGTTAAAGAATGGAAACCATCTTCGGTATAAATAGGATGGTAGGCATTCATTTCTAATTGAGTCCCATCATCCAAAAGCACTAAAGCCATATGAGTTGTGTTGGGGTTTACAATTAATTTTTGAACTACTACTGGATAGAATTGTTTAGTAAAAATACTATAAGACATTACAATATCTCCAGAAGAAACCTGTTCAATAGGTTTTGTTGATTCATCTGCATATAAGATTAAGCTACCTGCAACAAAACAACAATTTGGGTCTTTATATCCCAAATCTACAATGGTCCAAGTTCCGCAATCCATTACATCTGGTACAATATTTGCTCGATATGATTTTACTGTTCCATTTTTATTTTCTTCAACATCAACAAAAATTTTACCTATTTTTTCAGACTCGTCTATTGTAAAAAATACTTGGCCGGGGTCAATAGTAGAAGGAATATTACTTTCCAAACCACTCTTAAATTTAATTGACTGTCCCTTATTAATAGTAGTTGCCAAATTAGTTTCCTCCTTTTCTTCCAAAATAAAAAAGGGGAGCATATATAAATATGCTCCCCTAAAAGTTATTCATCATCTACTTCTTCTGCGTTATCAAGGACATTATTAATTGCGGCTTGCACTTCTGCAATATTAATTGTAGAACCAGTAAAGCTATCATCTAATACTGTCCAACGAAGTTTTTGTAAATAATTAATCTATGCAATGGCTGCGGCGAGCTCTTCATATTGAGTACTCTTCAAGTAATACTCGTCCAAAGCACTCATCTGTTGCTCTGCAAAACCTTCTAACACTTCGCTAGATGCTGGTAAAGTATTCAAATTATAAGTGAATACCTTAACAGACTCTTGTCGCTCATTTAATGCCTCTCCAATTTTAAAGAAGCGAATTGAAAATTCTACAGTACCAGGAGTTCCTGTTACGTGTGCATCTAAGCACCAAGGAAAGACAATTTTATCCAAATGAGCTAATTTATACACATCATAGAAAGGAACGGGATAAAATCTCGTTCCTTCCTTTGTGTTAGCGTTATTATATTGGATAATGCAGCAAGTCTGAGCTAAATCCATATAACCAACATGTCGGTCAATGGAGAAATAAATAGTCTCAGATTTGTAGTCTTTTTCAATACTTAAAACTTTAGGAGCGGCAATTGTTCTGGTGTTTACATCAATTTCGTAAATATTTTCATCCGTAGGCAATAAAGCATACGCAGGCTGATTTACGTTTTGAAGTAAATCCAAATTAGCAAAATATTCTTGAGCAGTTGTAACCATAATAAATTACCTCCTTCTCAAAAATATTACCAAACCTTAAATACTAACTTATAATCTTCAGCGTCTAAGGTATTCATTTCTCCTGCTAGAGTGTTTTCAACAACACAATAGAAATGGCACTCATAATCGTTTTCACGACAACGAATGTCAATATAAGGCTTGTGCAAGTGAGTGTACTTCTCTTCATAAGGAATGAAACCGTTACCAGTTACATCAATATCAGAAATATCTAACTCTCTTGGCTCTTTATCAGGCTCAACAACGAACCATCTATAAACAAGCTTATCAGACTTTAAGCCAGTCTTATCGAAACGCTCAGTGTCTAAATCAGTAGTAATCTTCAAGCGAACGATATCACCACGACTTGCTACTAAATTAGTCATTTCATGGAAAGTTTCAGGGTTTGCTGCATCATAAGTTGTATTGTCATACATTAACTCCATGTCTGCAGTAGCAAAAAATGCGTCAACAGCATCTTTGTCTTTTAGAGCCTTCATTTCTTCTGTCCATCTCTTATACTCCATCTTCTTTAAGATAGGAGCTTTAGTATGCTCGATAACACGGCAAACTTTACTTACAGCTTCTTGCTGCTTACGATTCAAAGCAGAATCAATATGAACATAATACCAACCAGCTTTATCAGGGTCAGTAACATCCAATTCAACTTTATCAACTTCAGAAATAACAGGAGTGTCAGTGAAAGTACCATCGTCGTCTCTATTAACTTTCTTCTCAGTTGGATTCAAGTACCAAGAGTAAGTACGTTCTGGATTGCCAGTATCTTCAGTTGCGGCAACCTTTAAAGTAGCCTTCAAAGTCTTATCATCCTGAACATCCATAAATAAGTCTTCTACCAAATCGGTAGTGATATTTACGTTATCAGGAGTAGGAACATAGCAACGAACACTGTTTACTTCTGGAGTGTGATTTCTACCGTCAATAGTGTTGATAACATTACCTTCACTATCTTTGATTTCGATTGTCTCTTCGCCAACGTAGTTAGAAGCACCAACCCAGTATAGGCCAGTAATTTCTGAACTTCCACCTGGCTTGATTTCAAGCTTAGTATATCTCTCATATAGCTGAGTATTCTGAGGCAACTCTAAAGAAGTTACTAACTCATATGCTTCAGGCTCGCCTTCTGCGGAAACCTTAATAAAATACTGTTCGCTACCAACACGAGCTACTGGAGTGTCAATAGGCTCATAAACCTCAGAAATTTCATAATCAGTATGTGCGGGAGTAATCTTCTCACCGACCAAAGTATACTTAGTATAGTAAGTACCCTGAGCGAAATTCATTTCATTTGGCCAAGCTTCTTCATACTCGCCAGTTACGGCATTGTAAGCATAATATTTAGCATTTTCATCATATACAGTCTCTTTATTATAAGCAACCGTATCAGCATCTGGTCTAGCATTTTCTTTGAAATACCAGTTATAATTGATATGACCATTATCAGAAACAACTGCCTGAGCCTTCATAATTAACTGGTCGTTTGCATCAATCTTAGCCTGAGGCAATAGATTCAAACCAGGATTATTATTGAAGTATACAGGAGCAGGAGTAGGATAAGTAGGATTAGTGCTGCTCTGAACGAACTGACCGAACAAGCTAGTTACATCAGTTGCATCCATACCAGGATTCTTTAAAATCAAAGTAGGACGAATAGTAATAGTTGTGCTTAGAGTATTCAGTAAGTATACAAACTTATCAGTATCAGCGTCCTTCATAAAGAAACGAACTGCGAAAGTGATAGGACCAGCTTTCTTAGTCATTTCGCTAGTTAAAGGCCAGCCGAAACGAATTTTTCCAGAAACAGTTTCTAAGTCTCTTAAACCGATATGAGAAATACCTTCGCCCTCGGCAGTGCTCCACTGAACACAAATCTGAGCAGTTGCTAAGTCTACATAATCGAAGTATCTATCAACAGTGAAAGTAACGATTTCGCACATATCGTCACCAACAACACCTGCGCACTTATTGAAGGCTGCAGGGATAGAGATGGTTCTTGCGTTTGCATCAATTACAAAAGGCTCTTCATCAGAAGGAATCATAGTAAAGACTGGGTCAGCCAATACTAAGTCTCGCATATGAGCAAAATAACCATCTAAGCTTAAGAAACGACCATACTTGATTTCATCGGCGTTTAGTAAGTTCTTGCCTTCTAACAATGCAAAAGCCTTATCAAAAAACCACTGCTGTGCATAATTTTGTGCATTAAAAACAGTAATCATGTTTATATGACCATCCTTTCTCTTATATTAAAACTACAGTAGGGTGAAATTTCACCCTACTGTATATATATTAAGTTTGAATTATATCAAATAATTAATTTTGGCCGGCAATATCAATTTCTTTCCAATTACCAACCTCGTCCTCAAAAACAGTAACAGAGTAAGCATATCTAGTGCCATCTGTTAAAATTTTTCCACGAGAAGCTTCAAGTTTCAGCATTGGAATGGGAGCGATATTCTCCAAAAGGATTTTGGAAGTGATATTGCCATTACGACCTAAGTAGCGATACATTTTTTCAGTAATCATTTATATCTCTCCTCCTTAGTCTACGTATTCATGTCTAATAGGACCAAATACGTTATTAACAATTGCATTACCCTGAGCATCATACTGGTCTCTAATAATTCCGCTATCATCATGAATCTTAAGAGTGCCGCCGACATCACCATAGTTAGAGAAAGCTCCAACGGCAATCGTTTTAATGCTACTCTTAATAAAGATTTCATCAATTGCAGGATTATTACCAACACCGTTAAATGCATTGGTGCAAATTAGTTCAAGCTTACTGTCGAAGTTGCCCAATTCAGCTTGGCCTACTGTATAACCGAAAGTATTAAGCTCCATATCATAACAGCTCTGGAAGCAGCTTTCTCTTGCTTGCTTCAGCTCTAAAGGCAATCTTCTTAATTTCAATGCATTACAGTTATAGAAACCGGAGTCTCCAATGTAAGCGATGGAATCAGGAAGCTCTGTAATTGCTAACTGAGAACAGTTACCGAAAGCTCTATCTCCGACATATTCAATCTTAGCTCCACCGAAATCAATATCGGTTAAGCTACCACAGAAACCGAAGCATCCTTGTCCTACATATTTAAAGCTTGCAGGAAGATGAATATTTGTCATATTAGAGTTAAAGTAGAAAGCTCTATTGGAAGCGAATGGATAACTACCAACACACTCACTATCATCCAAGAAGAATACCTCAGTCACTTGAGTCATATTAGACAAGTCTTCAATGATAGCAACTTTGTGCTGTCTTGAACTATCGGTGTAAGTTGGAATAGTAATCTTTCCACCTAAGTGCTTTCTATATTTATCCTTAATACGGATAGCCCATTGTTCACCAAGATTGATAGTTTCTGAAGTAGATACCAAACTATTGGCTGGAGCATATCCAGAAGCACCGCTCCAAATAACCTTAGTATAAGAAGGCATTTGAATCTTATTGCATTCAAAATACTTCCAGTCGGTTGCAATCTTTGTACAATCCTCTTCAACACAACGAGCAAATAACTTCATATCATAAGTAACTTCAAAAGTTTCTTCGTCAATGAATGTTGGATTAGAAACATCATTTTCAAAGTCTTTTTCATTAATCCAGCCTAAGAATGTCCATCTCATATTGGGGTCTAATCCAGCATTGCTCTTATTATAATAAATAGGAGCTTCTGCATTTTTAGATAACTTCCACTTATATTCATAAGAGAAGCTGCCAAGAGAGCGTCTGTCGTCTGAGAAATACTGAATAGTATAAATACGAGTAGAAGATGTAAACTCAGGAGTTAAATGCAATAAGTCTTCAGTTGGAATTGTTAATTCAAAACTGTAAACTCTCATATTATGACCTTCTTTATCTACAATATATTCTTCTACTGTGCCATCAGCATTTGTCAAAGTGTACAAATAGAATTTACTTGTATCAGAAGGGCGGTCTGCGGGATTAATTTCAGAAGTTGAGGTGATTGCCTTACGCTCATAAGGAGCTTTAACATCCAAATACTTTTTACCGTTTTGGTCTAACCAAGAGTCGGCAAATGTAAAGCTTTCAGTTGCAGTAGGAACTTTAACAGGAGGCTGTAATACAGAACCTGCGGGACCCTCTGCGGAAGTTAAGAACTTCAAAGTCTTTTCCTTATTAGACAATACTGTGTAATAAGGCTCGCTAGATTCATTAATAGTTTCTAAGTTATAGAAATTAATTGAACTAGCTTTCTGAACAGAAACGCCATCAGCATAAACAATCTTTAAGTTTGGATAAATAAAATGATATTTTTGATAAATATCAAATTCATTTACAGTCTTACCAGCTAGAGCAACAGTTAAAGTACCTGTTAATGCCTCAGCTTCAGTCTTAACACCATCAAATGGAGCCAAACTGCTGTGTAAGATATCCAAAGCTCTAATTCCAGAAATATTACCAGTTGTTTCACTGTACTCGAAGTCATCCGCTTTATCTAGAACCCAATTTACATCATTGAAACAGTAAGTTTCAAGTTTTAGAGGAGTATTAAACAAAGCTCCACGAGCAATCTTGTAAGTGTCAACATTTGGCAATCCCTTTAAGGAAATGTTCGCCAAATTAGTATATCTGTTCTTATATTCATTAGCGTCATAATCGAAATAGCCAATGGTTAATTTATCATCCATCAAAGTTGGATGAGAGTCGATAGCAAATGTGGTTAAGCTATCGGGGATACGCAATTCCTCAATAACACCACCGACAGGCAATGTTACACCACGAGGATTACTTCCGTTTAATAGAATCTTCTTAATCTGAGGACAATCACTAAAGTCAACACCACCACGGAAAGTGGCACAGTTCTCTAAGTTAAATTCCTCTAAGAAGCGGAAGCCAGTTAATTCGATAGAGTCAGTTCCCCAATAAGGATTATAATAATCTTTATGATGGTTACCCAAAATCAACTTCTTCAAGTTATTTTGTGCGGCTCCAACAATTAACATATACAAATATTTATTAGACAAATCTCCGATATCGGCTAAGTTACTTACACCAAATAGATAAGTTTCAGTACCGTTACCACTTGAAGTATCAACAGTTAGAGTATATTGCTCTTCGCCAACGAAGCGGTGGTTTTCAGAAGCAGTACCAACTTTAACACCAGCATAACCGGTCTTTAAAGAAGTATAGTCAAAAGTACCAACGGGTGGAACTGCATCAATAGATGCATTAATCTTTCTATCTTCGTCAGTTAACTGGTAATCTCCAGTAGCCTCAACCTTTTTAGGATAAGTTAAACGGAACTCGATACGGTCACCTTCTTGGTATTGAGTACTTTCGTACTTACCACGCAAATAACGAATACGGTTTTCAATAAAGAATTCACGCATCATTGCACGGTTACCCTGAGCGGCATACAAACGAGTACTCTTACCGGGAAGAACTGCTTCACCAGTTAAGTGGTTTGTATAACCCTTTCTAAATGTATCAATGTACTTATAGAAAGCGTCTTCATTGTAGAAGGTCTCATTTGCCATCGTTGCTTGGTTTTCATTAAAGTAAGGAATAATAACTGGTGCAGTAAAAGGATTTCCTAGAGCTTGCTCATAGCGGTTATACTCCAAAATCAATTCATCTTTTAATGCATCACGAACAAACTTCCACAGAATTTCATCACCATTGTAAACGTCTTCAACAGTGTCTTCGTCGTAATACATTTTATTTACATAACCAATGTTATCCAAACCTAACATAGTATCCATATCATAGAAGATAGGATAGAAGATGTATCCAAAGTGAGATTGAGTATTTCCATCACTGTCAACCCATTCTCTGTGCTCTGGTCCCCAAGTAGCAATCATCATGTTTTTAACACGAGAGTCAGCCATCAAAAGAACTTCAGTAATTAGATAATAAGCTAACAAGAAATCTTTATCTAAATATCTTTGGTATTCATCTTTAAAGCGTTTGATAGCGGTTGCTTCATCGCCATCAATATATCTAATAGTATACAAATCATTAATCCAGCTTGCAAGAGGCCATAATGCATCCGCATCATGTAAGCCCACTTTATCTTCTGGATGACGAGATTCGAAACCGATACACCAGCCAGGCACAACTTCTTTATCCTCATTCACACGAGAACCATACCAAGAGTCATAATATTTTTCTTGCTCTGTGTAAGGAGTGCCATCCTCATGGACCAAACTTTGAGAAGTTGGGTCAGATAAGAAGTTACAAACTTTTTCGTTATTATCAAGGAACTCGAAGCAGAATACAGAATTTTGCTTTTCTCCCTTGTCATTTAACACTAGGTTGCCTTCTTCATCAACTAGATAACTGAATTTTTCATCTTGAGCGTCTGGCATAAAACCAAAAGGCTCTGGAGTTGCTTTATCCAAGTTGAAGTTATATTTACCAATGTAATGATAATTCTTTGCGCTCTTATCTAATTCATTACCATTTTCATCCACACCAGGATTCCAGAAGATAACACAAGGATGTCC
>JAEIGA010011610.1_pt1 | contig 13377 bp, 8 predicted proteins | sample 9270691 | NCBI WGS metagenome assembly JAEIGA01 (sample SAMN17057246, study PRJNA624740) | gut metagenome | biome: biome; isolation source: fecal sample | host: Bos grunniens | place: China: Xizang | collected 2019
CGACTTATCTGCAAGAAGATGCCAAAAAACGCGCGTACGATAGTTGCGACAACGATTATATAGGTCGCTTGTCAGTAGCTTTGCGAGGCTGCTTCCTGAACTTCGAGAAAGATGTTATAGAAGTCAGTGGCGAGTGGACTATTGCCGACCATATTCGCGAGGAAATTGTTGCACAGCATACCTACACTTTCTCGGATGAAGAGCAGAAAGCATACGGCATATATCGAGAATTGTGCGAGAAAGCAAAGGAGTTGCACGCGTTGCACTACTTTTTGAATGACACAGGCGGAGACTCGGATTTCCTTTGCCCACAGGCGGACATTACAGCCGCCTATGAGCAGTTCCTTTCGTACAGAATTATGACACCGGCAGATAGGCAAGAACGTTTGCGAAAAATCGGATATTAGAATTTTTACTCATTTTGTTTCGGGGAGGGGTGGCAAGCGGTCAGATTGCCCCTCCTTATTATCAATACGAGGCTCGGAAATTGAGCAAAAAAAATTTTTCAAGGTCGCACTTATAAAAATATTACATGGGTGGCCGTTACCCCCTGCACCCCTTTCGGGGCTGTTATACCTCTATAAAATAGGGTATATCCATATTTTCACACTTGCAATTCAATCTCAAAATACTTTCACCCTACTTTCACCTTTCCACCAAGAATAAAAAAAAGTGCTTACAACTATTTGTAAACACTTGATTATTAGTTATTTATGAGTAGCGAGACCCGGGATTGAACCGGGGACCTCATGATTATGAATCATGCGCTCTAACCAGCTGAGCTATCTCGCCATCGCATTTTTGCGGTGCAAAGATATATCTATTATTTGAATATGACAAGTTTTTTATAACTTTTCGTCAAAAAAATATTTTATTAACCTCTTTAAGCCCTTTTAAAAAGTATTTTTTTTGTTATAAAAGATTAAATTAAAGCATTTTACTTTGGGATTTTAAATTTTATTGTCTAAATTGCGACTGATATACAAAGTGTTATAACTTATCATTTTATTTTGTGATGAGCAAGGAAAAAATTTATATTGAATATCCTTTAAAGGGTAGTGCTGCAATGATTTGGAAATATATAGGTACAACAGCCGGATTATCTCCATGGTTTGCTGATAGAGTGGAGAGTTTTGACCGTACGTATAAATTTTATTGGGGAAAGACTGAATATAGAATTGCACACCTTATTGCACAAAGAAATGGTGTATATGTAAAGTTCCGTTGGGAAGATGAAAGCCCTAACACTTATTTTGAAATGAGGATTGCTTATAATGAACTTACAAGGGAACACACTTTAGAAATTACTGATTTTGCTGAGAAGGGAGAGGGTGAAGATCAAAAGGATTTATGGGATTCCCAGATTGAAAATCTAAGACGTCAGTCGGGTATGTAGTATTAATATAAGACCATATAGTATGTTACTTATAAGTTTTTTGCTCCTTAATCTTATTTATAGTCTATTTTATGCTAACTTTGCTCGTAAAATAGAGCGTAAATAGAATAAATGACAGAGTCGTATAACTTATAGCATGAAGTTACTGGTTCCACATATAAAAAAAATAGATCTTTTCATTGTAAAGACTTTTGTCGGTAATTTGATTGCTACATTCCTGATCTGCCTTTTCATCTTTGTAATGCAATTACTATGGATGTGGGTAGATGATTTTGTTGAAAAAGGTCTTGACTTTTCAATTCTTGCACGCTTCTTTGCATACGGTTCAATAACTCTTGTTTCACAATCTTTACCATTGGCTATTTTGCTTGCAGCATTGATGACATTCGGTAATTTTGGCGAAAAGCTTGAGTTACTTGCTATGAAATCAGCCGGCATTCCACTATTAAGAATAATGTCTCCACTCATTGTATGCTGTATGATTCTTTGTGGAGTTTCATTCTATTTCCAGAATGTTGTTAGCCCATATGCCCAAGAAAAATTATTTACAATGATGTACTCAATAAAGCAGTCATCACCTGAAAGCGAGATTCCAGAGGGTATATTCTATGATAAAATTGAAGGGTATAATATTTATGTAGAACATAAAGATAAAGAGACGGGACTTTTACACGATGTTGTTATATATGATATGTCATCCGGATTTGAAAATGCTAATATTTTAGTATCGGATTCGGCAAGGATTTTCAATACTCAGGATGATAAATATATGATACTTACAATGTTCTCGGGTGAACAATTCTCAAACCTCACTGATCAGCAGATTGAGAAAAAGAATCGCCCTTATCGTCGTGAGACTTTTGAAAAAAAAGAGGTTATACTTGAAGTCAGTGGAGGATTTGAAATGAAGGATGCTTCATTTATAAAATCGAATGCTGCAAGCAAAAATATAAAACAACTGGAAGTTGCTATTGATTCTATAACATATGCAAATGACAGTGTAGGATTGAATAATTGGAAAAGTGTTGTACGTTCAACATATAGAACAAAAGGTAGTATTGATGAGAATGATTCAACACTCATGAAAAGGAATAATATATACAAAATAGATGTGGACAGTGTTTATAATATAGCTACACAACATAATAAATTATTATGGAAACGTGCACAACTAAATAAAATAAAACAGCTTAAAATTGATTATGAGATAAAGAACAATATAATGCGTTCACTTGATAAAGATCTCAACAAGCATAAAATTTCGTGGTGGGAGAAATTTACTCTATCATTAGGATGCTTGATTTTCTTCTTTATTGGTGCACCACTTGGAGCTATTGTAAGAAAAGGTGGACTTGGTTATCCGGTACTTATTTCTGTAGCAACATTTATTTTATACTATATATTCAATACTTCAGGCTCTAAAATGGCACGTGAAGGAGAGTGGCATATATGGTATGGTGTATGGTTAAGCACTATTATACTATTACCTTTGGGAGTATTCTTTACATATCATGCAAATAAAGATTCTGAAATATTCAATAAAGATTCTTTAAAATTATTCTTCAGAACACTTTTTACTATTCCTGAAAAGAGACATATCATACCTAAAGAGGTTGTTATTGAAGACCCTGACTACAGCAAGAATTATACAGCATTACATGAACTATATAACGATATTAAACTTTACAATAAAAATAACAAGTTTAAAAAATTACCTTCAATAAAAAATGTATTCTTTCCAAAGGAGAATAATGAATTGCAATATATCAATGATAAATTGGAGAAAATTATTGAAGAGTTAAGCAATAGCAGAAATAAAAAGATAATATTATACTTGAATGAGTTTCCAATACTATCGATATCAGGTATAAAATCACCTTTTAATAAAATTTGGATAAATATATTATCGTTAGCTATTTTTCCTATAGGAATTATTATTTATCTTCGTGCTATCTTATTCAGCATAAGATTAAATAAAAATTTTGCTGATATACGAATAGTTTCAAACAACATTATTAAACTACTTGAAAAACAAAATATTATATAAAAATCATGGAGAATTTCAAACTGAATACTATTGACGAAGCTCTTATAGATTTTAAGGAGGGTAAATTCGTTATAGTTGTTGATGATGAAGATAGAGAAAATGAGGGTGACTTTATTATTGCTGCTGAAAAAATAACTCCCGAAGCTGTAAACTTTATGTTGAAAAACGGACGTGGAGTACTTTGTGCACCTATTACTTTATCACGCTGTAAAGAACTGGAATTAAACCCACAGGTAAATTCCAATACAAGTCTTCTTGGAACACCTTTTACTGTAACCATTGATAAAGTTGAAGGATGCTCTACAGGTGTATCTACAGCCGATAGAGCTGCTACCATAAAAGCTCTTGCTGACCCAAACAGTAAACCTGAGACATTTGCACGTCCGGGACATATAAATCCATTATATGCACAAGATAATGGAGTTTTAAGACGTGCCGGACATACCGAAGCAAGTATCGACCTTGCACGTCTTGCAGGACTTTACCCAGCAGCCGCTCTCATTGAAATAATGAATGATGACGGTACAATGGCACGTATGCCACAGCTTGTTGAAATAGCAAAAGAACATAATCTTAAAATTATATCAATAAAAGATCTTATTGAATATAGATTAAAAAAGGAATCTCTTGTTGAAAAAGGTGAAGAGGTTGATATGCCTACAGAACATGGTCACTTTCGCCTTATACCTTTCCGTCAAAAATCAAACGGACTTGAACATATTGCACTGATAAAAGGTGAATGGAATGAAGATGAACCTGTATTAGTGCGTGTACATTCATCATGTATGACCGGTGATATCTTTGGTTCACAACGTTGTGATTGTGGTTCACAATTGCATGAAGCAATGGAATTAATTGACAAAACAGGAAAAGGTGTTATAGTTTATCTAAACCAAGAGGGTAGAGGTATAGGTCTTATGAATAAGATGCGTGCATACAAACTACAGGAAGAGGGTATGGATACTGTTGATGCAAATCTTTGTCTTGGTTTTAAAGCAGATGAAAGAGATTATGGTGTAGGTGCTGAAATCCTGCGTCAGATAGGTGTTCACAAGATGCGTCTTATCACAAATAACCCTGTAAAGAGAATTGGCCTTGAAAGTTACGGACTTACAATAACCGAAAATGTAAGTATTGAAATAGAGCCTAACACTTATAATTCACGTTATCTGCATACAAAAGCAGAGCGTATGGGACATACATTGAATTTTAAAAAGGATTAAACTTATAACTATATGAACAAATTATCAGACAGAGTAAACCGATTGGCACCGTCGGCAACACTGGCTATGTCACAAAAAAGCCAGGAACTTAAAGCACAAGGTGTAGATGTTATCAATATGAGTGTAGGTGAACCTGATTTCAACACTCCTGATGATATTAAAGAGGCTGCAAAGAAGGCTATTGATGAAAACTGGTCACGTTATTCTCCCGTTCCGGGTTATCCTTCATTGCGTAAAGCTATTGTTGCAAAATTAAAGAATGAAAACGGATTAGATTTTACAGAATCTCAAATATCTGTTTCAAATGGTGCAAAACAAGCTGTATGTAACGCTATCATGGCATTAGTTAACCCAGGTGATGAGGTTATAGTTCCAGCTCCTTACTGGGTTAGTTATCCCGATATGGTAAAACTTGCCGATGGTACTCCTGTTATAGTAAGTGCCGGTATTGAGCAGAATTTTAAAATTACCGGTGCACAGCTCGAAGCTGCTATAACACCTAAAACAAAGATGTTGATTCTTTGCTCTCCTTCAAACCCTACTGGTTCAGTATATACAAAAGATGAATTAAAGGAACTTGCCAATGTTCTTGCAAAACATCCGCAAGTATATATTGTTGCTGATGAAATTTACGAACATATAAGTTATGTTGGAAAACATGAAAGTATTGCACAGTTTGAAGAAATAAGAGAACGTGTTATAATAATAAATGGTGTTTCTAAGGCTTATGCAATGACCGGTTGGCGTATTGGTTACCTTGCAGCAGCAGAATGGATTGTAAAAGGATGTAACAAACTTCAGGGACAATATACAAGCGGACCTTGCTCTGTTTCACAGATGGCTTCATTAGAGGCTTATACAGGTTCACAGGAACCAGTAGAGGAGATGCGTAAAGCTTTCCAACGCCGTCGTGACCTTATTGTAAAACTTGCAAAAGAAATTCCTGGTCTTGAAGTAAACGTTCCAGAAGGTGCTTTCTATCTCTTCCCTAAATGTAGTTCTTTCTACGGCAAGAGCTATGGCAACACTGTTATTAATAATAGCGATGATCTTGCTATGTACTTGTTGACAGAGGCTCACGTTGCTGCTGTTGGCGGAACATCATTTGGAGCACCTGAATGTTTCAGAATGAGCTATGCTACAAGCGATGAGAATATTATAGAAGCTATACGCCGTATTAAAGAAGCTCTTGCAAAATTGAAGTAATATAAGATTATTATAAAAAGTGAATACGGATACTTTTGTAACTGTATTAACTTTTTTTATTTCAAGTTGTTAATATCTATGTTGAAAACCTACTAATAAAAAAGGTAAAAAAAATGGTAATTAAATTTTGATTTTTAAACTATAAAAACAATAGAACAGAGTTATTCAAAAACCAAATTATTTTACCACTTTTTTAATTATAATTATCAAGTATCTTTTCAACAGTTATCAACATGATAAATTGACAAAAATATCAATATACAATAGTGTGTATTGATTGTTAATAAAGTTTGTATCTTATTTATTTTCAATAGAATTACTTGTTTATTAGATACTAATAACTCTAACAATTACACTAATAACGAAATAAACAAATTTATAGCGTTTTTTTTCTCTACATTATCAACAGGATTTATTATTGTTTTTTCTATTTTTTTATTTTTAAAAAGGATATATATAATATAAGTTCTGTTGAAAATGTGGATAACCTATAAGACACTCTATTATGAAATATATTGCTTTAATCTCATTGGCTGTATTGATGCTTTTTGATTTACTCGCTTGCATAAAAATTCTTCGTTCCTCTTTATGCAAATTTAGTAAAACCGTTATAGTATCGATTATAGTTTTATCATATATTTTTATATTAGTTATCCCCCTATTTATGTTCAAAAGTAACAATAATAGTGGAGAGACAACTAAAATTATAATGAGTGTTATAACACTGTTTATTTTCCTTGCTGTTGCGAAATTATCATTTTATGTATATTGGTTACCGTCAAAGAGTAAAAAACTCCTCTATGCGGGTTTTATAAGTACTACAGCTGTATCTTTCTTTTATCTATACAGTGTCTTTGTTACAAGAATTGATTATCAAGTAAAAGAGGTAAGTATAGAGTTTAAAAATCTTCCCGAAAGTTTTGATGGTTACAGAATTGTTTTTATATCGGATATTCATTTAGGAACAATGTATAATCAACAAAAAGAGCTTTCAAAACTTTCAGGTATAATAGAAGATATCAATGCCGATATTCTTATGTTTGGAGGTGATTTGGTAAATGTCAATTATAAGGAAATAACTCCGGAAGCATTGAAATTTCTTTCAAGGATTAGATGTAAAGAGCCAACACTTGCAGTTCTTGGAAATCATGATACAGGGACATACATGTTCGATACTGTAAGTTGTCCTATGAACTTTAATATAGCTAATATTAAAGAACGTTTGGAGACTATAGGGTGGAATGTTCTAATGGATAGTACCGTTTATATATATAAAGAAAATGATTCTATTGCTGTAACAGGTATTGATTATAATAAAGAGCTTCTTAAATATAAGCATTCATTTGATGATATTTCTGATTATAACTTTGAGCGGATATATTCATCGGTCGATAAAGATATTTTTAATATAACTATTTCACATCTCCCTCAATTATGGAATGTATTGTCAAATAAAGGATATAGTGATTTAACTCTATCGGGACATATACATGCCATGCAATTTAAACTTAATTTATTTGGTTATGAATTTTCTCCGGCAATGTTTATATATAAGGAGTGGAGTGGGGAATATGAAAACCTTAAAGGAAAACTTTATATAAACGATGGTATAGGAAATGTGGGATTTTTTGCACGTATAGGTGCAAGACCTGAAATAACTGTTATAACTTTATATAAAGAATAATAAAAATAGTGACCATTTGGTCACTATTTTTATTATTCTTATCGTGTTATTAAAATTTTTGTAGCAACGCTCTCATTACCTTCCTGGTCATAAACCAGTACATAGTATATTCCGCTTACAACTTTTTCACCTCTAATATTTCTTCCGTTCCAATTATACATTCCACCATTTGAAATTCCTTCATTTATTAAATATCCGGCTGTATCGGTTATTTTTACATTACAGTTATCAGTCAGACCTGTTATTGAAATATAACCGTTGTAATCAGCTTTTACAGGGTTTGGATAAGCATGTATATTTTTTTTATCTAGTTCTTCAAGTGGTGTAACAGCATCACTCATAAAACTTACCAATCCTTTATTTGTACCTATAAAAACCTCTCCATTTGAATTGTTTATAGTTATACTTGTTATATTATTTGATGGTAGAAGTGAGTTATCTTTGGTGAAGTGGTGGATCGTTTCCAATCCGTCTTCACTAAAGAGATATACACCATTATCATCAGTACCTATCCATTTACGGTTTGCTTCATCTATAGTAATTACTTTAACCCAAACACCATTCATCAAATAATCAGCTAATCCGCTTCCGTCGTTTCTTGGTACTTTTATCTGTTGGAATACACCATCGTAAAAGAATTGTTCAGGGTTATCTATTACAAAAAGACCTGTATTTGTTCCAACCCACATACTACCATTTTTATCTTCTTTTAAACATTGTACTTGATAAACTTCATAACTTACATTGTCCTGGTTTTTGAAATGGTTTTTCCAAAACTGTGTTTCATCATCACTTGTATCAAAAAGGGTATTTTTGGTTTTTGCACAAAATAACCCTGCATTATTTTGCATTGATATCATCCATAACCATCCTCGTGAGTCTATCAAATAGTCAAGTACAGATTCGGTGTATTCAAAATTTTTATAATTAAGAGAGAGCCATCCACCGTTTTTCTTTTTTATTTTTAAAACATCTTTGACTCCAGTATTTATGCACCAAAGATTTCCTTCTTTATCAAATCTTACAACAGGTACTCGTACATAAGCATACATAGCACCACTATTTAATACACTTTGTATTGTATCATTAGTTGTTTCATGATTATAGTGTGCTACAAATTCTCCATTTCTGAATTCATATATTCCATAACCGAACGAACTGGCAAAATAATGTCCCGGTTCTGTAGGATCCTCATCAACCGAACATATATTAACATAGTTGTATCCTGTCAATTCTTTCATATTACTATAAGGAAAATTAAACCACTTATCATTATTGTAGTCGTATTCCATTATAGTTCCATTATAAAATACTAAATCAAGATAGTTGTAGTTTCCACCGGCTATCAATAATTTATCATTATAGGTTATTTTTGAGAATTCAAAATAGTTTCTTAATGGACTGTTTGGAATAATAGATTCTTTTTTTTCTACCAATTCATTATCTATTATTTCACATTCTACCAAACCATCTTCATATTTACAATTCCATATAATATTTCCATCCAAAGCAACATAATTACTTCTTTCATTTAAAGAGTAACTTAATACTGTACTATCGTTTTTAATTATATGAAAATAGTTATTTTCAGTAGCTATTATCTCATTTTTATACTTACGTATATTTTGAATATTGTTTTTAGCTTTAAGAACTTCTTTTAATTTTCCGTTATCATCAATATAATTGATTTTTGTACGGTTATTCAATAGATAAAGTTTATTATCTAATTCACATATTTTATATATGACATTTTTATTAAAAAGTTCCCAGTTGTTTTTATCTAAAAGATTTTTTGTTGTATCACAACTGTACAATCCTGAATTTGTTCCGGCATATAATTTATCTTTGAATTGATAGCAGCAATATGTCTTTTTATTAAGATTGTATGTATTTGTAAACTCAAGTTTTTCAATATCTAAAACCAAAATTCCAAATTCTGTTGATATATATACTTTATTTCCTTGTATTTCTATATTATTAATAGTTTTATTTGGAATTAGTTTATTTTTAAAATCAGGTATATTATAAACTGATTCATCATCATATAAAAAATCTATATTTGCATTTTGGTATATAATGACAAGTACACCATAACTCTTACTATATGCTATGTGTTTAATATCAATATCATTCAGAAAACCATTATCATATGTTCTTACTTCATTATCACTTTTATTGTATGAATATAATGCACCAGATGCAACAACATATATCTTATCTCCTACAATTTCGCAATATTTTGCATTGTAATATGACGGGAATGTTTTCCAATCTCCAATACCAGCAAATACTCCGGTTACAAATAGAGTGATAACAAAAGTTACGATAATTTTTTTAATCATAGTTTTCTTTTAAGTATTTACATAATTTTTCTGTTGCACGGTAACGATGACTTATACTATTCTTTATTTCACTACCCATTTGTGCAAAACTTTCCGAAAAACCTTCAGGTATAAATATTGGGTCATATCCAAATCCTGCATTCCCCATTTTTTCATTACTTATAACTCCTTTTACACAACCTTCAAAAAGTTTTTCCTCTCCGTTTATTATTAACGCAATAACTGTACGAAATTGTGCATTCCTATCTTTTTTTCCTGTTAAATTATCCAATAATTTATTCATATTTGATTCAGAATCACATTCTTCTCCAGCATAACGTGCTGAATATACTCCAGGCTCACCATTAAGAGAATCCACCTCAAGACCGGTATCATCAGCAAAACAGTTCATTCCAAACTTGTCATAAATGTATTTGGCTTTTATAAGAGCATTACCTTGTAGTGTGTCTGCTGTTTCAGGTATATCATCATTACAATTTATATCATTCAATGACAATAACTCTATTTTATCTCCAAGTATAGCTCTTATTTCGTTTAGTTTATGTCTATTGTTTGTGGCGAAAACTAACTTCATTATTGAATTGTTTTATCTTTATTAATAATGTCGCTATTATCTATTTTAATCTTTTTCTTAGCCTTTATTTTATCAAATCCAAGACCATATACAGCCATAACCTTAGACTGTGAAATAAGAGCATTAGGATCGATTTGTTTAATAGCACTCAATAGTTGGTTTGATTGGTTTGCACGTGCTATTGTTGTTACAACTTTTCCCTCTTTTCCTGAATAATATCCAACAGAATCGAGTAGAGTAACACCTCGTTTAAGATGACGTGTAATGTAATATGCTATTTCATCGTATTTACTTGAGAATATAAAAAACTGTACAGCTTGACGGTTGCTGTTTACCATGTAATCAAGCGAAACATTTACTATTACAAGGTTAATGAAACCGTAGAAAATTTTCTGTATACTCATTTCTATATTTTCACTGGGAATAACAAAGAAACTACTTATGATTATACATGCATCTACATATAACATTGCACGACCAAAACTAATATCCTTGTATTTGTTTACTATAGCGGCTATAATATCCACTCCTCCAGTACTTCCATTACTGAGGAAACAGAATGCAATTCCCATTCCAATGAATATAGAACCTACAATACATGCTTCCAACTGTTTATCAGGGCCAAGAATTGTATATGCTGTTGGATAAGTTGTAAATACAAAATCGAAAAACTCAAGTGTTAATGTCATTACAAAAATTGCATAGATGGTCTTTACACAAAATTTCCATCCAAGTTGTTGTATTGCTATAATTATAAGTACTATGTTTATAGCAAAATAGGTATATTGCATTGGTACTCCTGTCGTATATTCAACAATACCACCTATACCGGTTATACCTCCTGTTACAAATTTGTATGGAGCCATAAAGAACTTCCATGTAAAAGCATATAGTGTTAGTCCTAATGTTATCATGAGATAATTTTTAAATTCTGTCATGATACTTGGTCTTGGAATTAAACGTTTAGGCATAAACTTATCTTTTTTAATGTTTTTGTTTAATTTACAACTCTAAAGATATTATTATCAAATGACAATATTAACAATCTTTTTAGGTACTATGATTACTTTCTTTATTGGTTTTCCATCTATATATTTTTGGCTATTCTCATTAGTAAGAACCGTCTCTTCTATTTCTGAGTTTGTAGCATCTGCTGCAAATTCAAGTGTAAATCTGGCTTTACCATTAAATGAAATTGTATATTTAACAGAATCTTCCTTTAAATATTCTTCATTGAATTCGGGCCATTCAGCATCACAGATAGTTGTATTATAACCCATAATACTCCACAATTCTTCGCATATATGAGGAGCAAAAGGAGAAAGTACAACAATAATCTTTTCAAGTATAGCTTTTTTATTACATTTTAGTGTTGTAAGTTCATTTAAACAAATCATAAATGCACTTACAGTTGTATTGTATGAGAATACAGGAATATCTTCTGTAGTCTTTTTAATTAACTTATGAAGTGATTTTAATTCTTCTTTTGTAGGCTCTTCATTTGTGACTATATAATTGTCATTTTTATCAAAGAACATTCCCCAAAGCTTACGCAAGAAACGATGGCAACCGTCAATACCGTTTGTATCCCAAGGTTTTGACTGTTCTACTGGACCAAGGAACATTTCATATAAACGCAATGTATCAGCACCATATTTCTCGACAATAGTATCAGGATTAACCACATTGAACATTGATTTACTCATCTTCTCTACAGCCCAACCGCAAATATACTTCTCGTTTTCAAGAATGAATTCAGCATTTGCATATTCTGGACGCCATGCTTTGAATGCCTCAATGTCAAGTATGTCGTTAGACACTATATTTACATCTACATGAAGAGGGGTCACATCATACTCTTTAGCCAAGTTAAGTGAAACGAATGTATTTGTATCTTTTATACGATATACAAAATTACTTCTTCCTTGTATCATGCCTTGGTTTACAAGTTTTTGGAATGGTTCCTCTTTAACACTAACACCTGTATCATGTAAGAACATATTCCAGAAACGTGAATAGATCAAGTGACCGGTAGCATGCTCTGTTCCACCAACATAAAGATCAACATTCTGCCAATAGGCATTAGCCTCTTTAGAAACAATAGCTTTACTATTCTTTGAATCCATATAACGCAGATAGTATGCACTAGAGCCAGCAAAACCAGGCATTGTATTAAGTTCCAGAGGAAATATTGTTTCGTTGTTTATATTACTCTTTTCAGTAACACAATTGTTTATTGTATCCCAAGCCCAAACTTTAGCATGTCCAAGTGGTGGTTCTCCACTTTCTGTTGGAAGGAATTTTTCAACTTCGGGCAACTGAAGTGGCAGGCATTCTTCAGGAATAGGGTAGGGAACTCCATTTTTGTAATATATAGGGAATGGTTCACCCCAGTAACGTTGACGGCTAAAGATTGCATCACGTAATCGATAATTAACCTTTACACGTCCTAATTTATTTTCTGTTATATATTTCTTTGTTGTCGCAATAGCATCTTTTACACTCATTCCGTTTAGATTGAGTTTACATGAAGAGAATTTTTCGACAGGAGAATTTGTCATTATACCCTCTTTAGCATCAAAACTCTCTTCACTTACATCACAACCTTCAATCAAAGGACGTATCTCAATACCAAAGTGTTTTGCAAAAGCATAATCTCTGCTATCGTGTGCGGGAACAGCCATAATAGCACCTGTTCCATAACCAGAGAGAACATAATCACCTACCCATACAGGAATTTCTTCCCCTGTTATTGGATTGATTGCATATGATCCTGTAAACACACCTGTTACATTACGATCAATCATACGTTCACGTTCGGTACGTTTCTTTGTGCGGTCTATATATGCCTCTACAACCTCTTTTTGTTCTGCTGTAGTAAGTTTTGAAACCAATTCACTTTCAG
>JAEIGA010011611.1_pt1 | contig 13377 bp, 14 predicted proteins | sample 9270691 | NCBI WGS metagenome assembly JAEIGA01 (sample SAMN17057246, study PRJNA624740) | gut metagenome | biome: biome; isolation source: fecal sample | host: Bos grunniens | place: China: Xizang | collected 2019
ACAAGTACCAGTTTTAGTTATACGTTCAACAACGATGTGGTGAAAAGATGGTTCGATCGTAGTGAGAAAAATGATGAAGAATCTCTGGAGAATGAAACATTAGACGAACCTACTATTGATCCATTAACTGGGGAAATCATAGAACCTGAGCAATCTACAAAGAAAAAACAGAAGAAGAAAGAAGAACTAACTGATGACGGATATCTATTTGCACAAATACCATGGAGCTTGAGTATATCGTATAGCTTACGATATGGAGCAAGCAGTACAGAGTGGAATGAAAAAAAGAACTACTACAAGATGGAGTTTCGCCATAATCTGAGTTTTTCTGCATCAATAGGTTTGGGAAGTGGATGGAAAGCTAGTACATCACTAAGTTATGATGTCAATGCCAAAAAGTTATCATACACAAATATTAACGTAAGTCGCGACCTGCACTGCTGGAGTATGAGCGCAAGCTTCGTGCCATTTGGTCCGTATAAGAGCTATACATTCCACATTGGTGTTAATGCCAGTATGTTGGCTGATTTGAAATACGACAAGAGCAGTAGTGATGCAACAGGTAAACGCATAGATTGGTGGTAAAATAGTTACAATTAGATAATATTCAATTTACGATAAATCATGAAAATAGAAGCAAAAAAAGTAGTAACCCTCCAATACGATTTGTATGTGGACGGTGAGAATGGACTAGAAGAATTGATGGAGAAAGCCACAGCAGAGAGCCCATTGGTATATTGCCACGGCGAAGGTATGATGCTACCTGCGTTTGAGCAAGCGATGGAAGGCCTAGCAGAAGGTGAAGCTTTCGATTTCAACATTGCATGTCAAGATGCTTATGGCGAATACGACGAAGAAGGTGTCTTAACACTGGATAAAAAGATGTTCTACAATGGCGATGGCGAATTTGATTCAGAACGTGTATTCGTTGGCGCTATTGTACCTATGAACACTGTAGATGGACAAATCATCAATGCACAAATTGCTGAAATCACCGCAGAAACTGTAACGATTGACCTTAACCACCCATTAGCAGGTGAAAACTTGCATTTTGTAGGAAAGGTGCTCAACATCCGCGAAGTAACCGAAGGCGAACTCAAAGCATTGCACCACCGTGGTTGCGGAGGAGGATGCAATGGTTGCAAAGGTAGCTGCGATGACTGTGGTGAAGAATGCAATTGCAATCAATAACAACTTATAATTAATAACAAAACAAGGCAGAGCCACAAATGTGAGCAAAGCAAACAACAAATTCTATGGCAAATATTTTAGCGATAGTGGGACGTCCCAATGTAGGGAAATCGACCCTTTTTAACCGCTTGACTAAAACTCGACGAGCGATAGTAAATGACACAGCAGGTACCACTCGTGACCGCCAATATGGTAAAAGCGAATGGTGCGGAAAAGAGTTTTCTGTTATTGATACTGGAGGATGGGTAGTAAACTCAGATGACACCTTCGAGAGCGAAATTAATCGACAAGTAAACTTAGCTATCAAAGAGGCGGATGTGATCTTGTTGGTAGTAGATGTAAACGCGGGTGTAACACAATTTGATATGGAAGTAGCTCATCTACTCCGTCAGGCAAAGAAGGAAACCGTTTTGGCCGTAAATAAAGTAGACCAATTCGACCAACAATACGGTGCGCCTGAGTTCTATAAACTCGGTTTAGGTGAACCATATATCTTATCAGCAGAGAATGGCTTAGGGACAGGAGATCTATTAGATGAAATTTGCAGCCGTTTCAAAGATACTGCAGCTGGTGAAGATTTGGAAGAACTGCCTCGTTTCGCGATTGTCGGTCGTCCTAATGCTGGTAAAAGCAGTATCTTAAATGCATTTATTGGAGAGGAACGTACCATTGTAACTGACATTCCCGGTACAACACGAGATAGTATCTACACACGCTACAATAAGTTTGGTAAAGATTTCTATTTGGTAGACACAGCAGGTATACGCAAAAAGGCAAAAGTAAACGAAGACCTAGAATATTATTCAGTGGTACGCAGTATTCGTGCAATAGAGAACTCGGATGTATGTATACTGATGATTGATGCTACCCGAGGGATTGAAGCACAGGATTTGAATATATACCAATTAATTCAAAAGAATAAAAAAGGATTGGTAGTATGCGTAAATAAATGGGACCTCATTGAAAGCAAGACTAATGCTGATATCAAGGGGTATGAACGTGCCATTCGTTCTCGCATAGCACCATTCACAGACTTCCCTATCATCTTTACTTCAGCACTGACCAAACAACGTATATTTAAAGTGATGGAGACCGCCTTGCATGTGTATGAGAACAAGCAACAAAAAGTACCTACAGCGCAATTAAACGAGCGTTTCCTACCTCTAATTGAAAATTATCCTCCACCAGCGACTAAAGGTAAGTACATTAAGATCAAGTATTGTACGCAATTGCCTAATACTCAGATTCCTACATTTGTATTCTTTGCGAACTTACCACAATACGTGAAAGAACCTTATCGTCGTTTCTTAGAGAATAAACTACGCGAGTGGTGGGACTTTGAGGGTACACCTGTGCAGATATTCATCCGTGCAAAATAAGTTCTGTTATTAAGAATGGTAGGTTGATTATTGCGAAGCTATTGCGCACATGCGAAAAATTTTGTACCTTTGTCGGCAAAATGAAGATAATTAGTTTTACACATATTAATGGAGAAGTGAAGATGGTGCTGAAAGGCGATTCATCTCTATTGGTAAATCATAAACCCTTCTTCATTCCTAACTGGAGCGAAAATATTCACATGACGCCATGCGTGGTATTGCGCGTAAGTCGATTGGGAAAAAATATAGGAGCAGAATTTGCAACACGTTACTTCGACGCTATAGCTTTAGGGTTAAATATCTGCGCTGCAGATTATGTAGAGAACGGCGATTGGACACGCGGTTTTGCATTTGATTACTCCTTACCATTAGGCAAATGGATCGCAATTAATGAAAACCCGTGGAAGGAACTGATCATCAGCATGGAAGATGCTATTGAACAAGCTAGTAAGGTAATGACTATTCGTCAGGGCGACATGATCGCAATTGATTGCAATACATCATCACGCAGATTAGATAAAGAAGAGTTAATACAAATTGAGAAGAACGGAGAAGAACTTCTATACTGCAAAATAAAATGAAACGATTGATTTGGATAATATGTAGTTGGATTCTAGCACATTTCACGTGGGCTAGTGTTCATACTTATACTACCAAGTCAGCACTACAAAATGGTACGATAATCAAGATTCGGGTAAGCGAAACAGGGGTACATATGATACCTTACGATTCGCTAACGGCTTGGGGACTTCAAGCAGAAGATGTCTGTGTATTAGGCTACGGTGGAGCTACATTGTCAGAGAACTTCATGAACAAGCGCTATGATGATCTACCACCCGTATCAATTTATATCTACAAAGGTGCAGATAATATCTTTAATAGTGGTGATTACATACTTTTCTATGCACAAGGACCGGTGCAATGGAAGATGGATAACAACGGTGATTGGCGACATATACAAAATCCTTATAGCAATTATGGTTACTATTTCGTAAGCGACAATCCCTCATTGCAACGAACAATTGCATTATCTAATGCACAATATGATCAAAATAGCGTAGAGGATGTAGATTGGTATGTTGCCAACTTTGTCCATGAGCAAGATTTGGTGAATCTAGTAGATATATCGGGTACAAATGGCGGCGGTAGAGAATTTTATGGCGAAAGAATAAACTCGAATAATAAAACTGTAAGTATCACATTCAATGCGCAACATGTCCGTAGCGATATGAATGCACGTTGCCACGTGTCTATGGCAGCAAGTTCTGGAAACACAACTTCAATTAAAATTAACTATGCTGGTAAGAATACAACTAGAAAGATCCCTGCCATTAGTGTCTCTGATAGCCATACTAAAGCTATTGTAGATTCTGCAACTATCAATGTATTCCCTATTGCCACCGACAAGCAAGAGGTCAGTCTTCACTTCAATAGTACGAGTTCTAATTCTAACGCATATTTGAATTACATTGAACTCAATCTACCATGCCATTTGGTGATGAATAGCAATCAAATGCCTATCATAAATACCAAACTACTTGGTCATAAACCTGCCATGCGTTATCATTTGCAAGAAGCAAACCATAACACACAGATTTGGCGCGTAACAGAAGGGGTATTTGTAGAGCAAATGCCTACCACTTTGAGCAATGGCATACTAACATGGATAGGAGATAATACAAAAGCCGAGAAATATATAGCATTAAATCCTGCCGATAACACCTGGAAAAAACCAGTAACTATTGGTAAAGTAGTTAATCAGAACTTACACGCATTAGAAAACATAGATTACGTTATCATATGTCCACGTGAATTTGTTGCGCCTGCAGAAAAATTAGCAATGAAGCACGAAGAAGTTGATAATTTGACTTGGGCTGTCGTAACAGATGAGCAAGTGTACAATGAATTTTCATCAGGTACACCTGATGTATCTGCCTATAGATGGCTGATGAAAATGTTGTATGATCGCGCTAATGGAAATGCTGTCAAGCGTCCAAAATATTTGCTTTTGATGGGTGATGGTACATATGACAACCGAAGAATATTTGGTGCCAATGTATCAGGATCCAACTTGTTATTAACTTATCCGTCTACAAATTCTACAGTTGAACCGATGGCATATAGTACGGATGATTATTTCGGATTCTTAGCTGACAATACGGGGATTTATAAGAATGAATTCAATATAACACTAGCTAAAATGGATATCGGAGTAGGACGTTTACCCGTGAAGACATTAGACGAAGCCAATCAGGTTGTACATAAGATTTGCACATACATCGATGACAAAACACTCGGAAAATGGAAGTCTAACATCCTGTTCCTTGCTGATGATGGCAACCATGGTATGCACATAGAAACAGCCGAAGCAGGCGCTGAACAATTACGTCTCAAGAACAATGATTTTTTGCTAAATAAAATTTATTTAGACGCCTATGTGCAAGAAGTTAGTTCTTCAGGTGAAAGTTATCCATTAGCTAAGAATCAGTTTGACAACTTGATGAACAATGGTGTATTATTTATGAATTATTCTGGTCACGGAGGTTATAACAATATCACCAACGAGTTGTTTATGACCACCAATGATATTCAACGTATGAACAACACGAATCAAGCATTCTGGTTCCTAGCAACATGTAGTTTCTCTCATTTTGATGGAGGAAAAACATCCGCAGGAGAAGAAGCTATTTTGAATCCATATGGTGGAGCAATTGGTGTATTGTCGGCATGTCGTACGGTATACGTGACACAAAACACTACCCTTAATCGCAACCTCTGCGACACCATATTGGGACATAAGAATCCATTTGAATACCATATGACCATTGGTGAGGCTACACGTATTGCAAAAAATCGATCAGGTAATGATATTAACAAACTATCCTATATTTTGCTAGGGGATCCAGCTATCCGTCTTAACTACCCTACTGATTATCAAGTAAAAACTACTTCTACATTGGATACACTGTATGCACTCAGCATCCAAACTATCAAAGGATATATTCAAACACCTGATTATGACACAGCGCATTGGTTTAATGGCAAATTAGATATAACCATTTTCGATAAAGTACAAGAAATTGTCACACGCGACAATGATGAAATAGCAGAAGAAAATAAAGTTAAATACAAATACAAAGATTATCCCAACACACTCTTTATTGGACAAACAGATGTGATAAATGGTCTGTTTGAAGTAACATTTATGGTACCAAAAGATATTCGATACAACTATGGAAACGGACGTATCGTTTATTATGCGCATGACAACGAAAATCGGGAAGAAGCTATTGGTCATTATGAAGACTTTATCATTGGAGGTAGTAGTTCTGTAATCGCGCAAGACACTATTGGACCCGAATTGAATATCTATCTCAATAATTCATACTTTGCAGATGGAAATAAAACACATGAAAACCCTCATTTCTATGCTGAGATATACGATGAGAATGGTATCAATACTGCAGGTTCAGGAATTGGACACGATTTGCTTATGGTGATTGATAATGATGCCAAACAAACATATGTACTAAACTCCTATTTCCAAGCGCAAAACAATAGTTACCAAAGTGGTATTGTCAGTTATAAGATGGCAGAACAAAAAGAAGGGGCACACACACTGACTTTCCGAGCTTGGGACTTACATAATAACAGCAGTACGGCTTCACTAAACTTCCAGGTAGTAAAAGGATTAGATCCACAGTTGTACAACATTACTACCTACCCTAACCCAGTGGCTAGTACAGGTGTACTAAATATCATCATCCATCATGACCGACCTGATGATATTGCAGAATCAACGATATATCTATATGACCTCAGCGGAAAAATCGTGGATGTACATACGCAACGAGGTAATGAACCTATTCAATGGAATTTAAGTGAAGCAAATGCTCCTGCAGGAATATATATATATCAAGTAAATATAAAAACTACCACTTCGAACTATGTTTCGAAAGCTGGTAAACTAATTATAACTCAATAATTGCCTATGAAACAAATTTAAAAAACTTTGCAAACAAACAAAAAATACAGAAAACTATTAACAATTAATTAAATTATAAAACAATGAAGAAAATCATTTTTTCAGTACTAACTGTTTCTCTCTTTGCTATGTCAGCAATGGCACTCAATCCTGTTAATCCAGCTATGCCATCTCTTACTATTGCACCTGACGGACGTGCTGCAGGTATGGGCGATGTAGGTGTAGCTACTAACGCTGACCTCAATTCACAACACTGGAACCCTGCAAAATATGCCTTCATGGATAGCAAGGGTGGTCTCACTGTGAACTACACTCCTTGGTTAACCAAGTTAGTTGATGACATCAACTTGGCATATATTGCTGGTTACTACAACATGGGTGACATGGCAGGTACACTTTCTGCTAGTTTCACATATTTCTCTATGGGTGATGTAAAACTAGTAGATATCGGTGGAGTTGACTTTGCAAACGCGAAGCCTAATGAGTGGGCTATTGACTTGGCATATTCTCGCAAATTGCACGAATATGTAAGTATGGCAGTAGCATTGCGCTTCTTGTATAGCGATTTAACTAATGGTGCCAACTTCACAGGTACAAGTGCACAAGAAATGTATCCTGGATGGACTATGGCAGCAGATGTGGCTTTGTACTACAAACAACCTATCGCTCTTCCTATGGGCGAAAGCTATTTCGGCTTAGGTCTTAACATCAGCAACCTCGGTGGTAAAATCACACACGATGAAGGTACTACCCAAAACTTCATCCCTGCTAATTTGCGACTTGGTGTAAGCTACGAGATTCCTTTCGACAACTACAACCGATTGATGGCAACTGTAGAGTGCAACAAAATGTTAGTTCCAACCTACTACTCTAAGTTTGCTACAAATCAAACCGATCATAAATACACACAAGATGAATATGCTTCCATTTCATCTCCAAAAGGATGGTGGCAATCATTCTGCGATGCTCCTGGCTATACTACAGACGAAGGAAAGGTAATTTCTCCACTTATGGAAGAATTCCAAGAGGTGCAATGGGGTGTAGGTCTTGAGTATAGCTACAACCGCCAATTCTTTGGCCGCGTAGGTTATAGCCACGAGAATTTCTGGAAAGGTAACCGCCGCTATGTAACCGTAGGCGCTGGTTTCCACTTAAGCATCTTCTCGCTAGACGTTGCATATTGCATCGCTACCGCTCCATCTAACCCACTCGACCAAACTATGCGTTTCACCCTTGGCTTTGACCTTGCTGGTATTAAAGACCTCGTAAATAATCAAAAATAATGCGTATAGGATTCGGATATGATGTACACGCTTTTGCCCCCAACCGCGAATTGTGGTTGGGAGGCATTCGTGTGCCTGCCGAACGAGGATTATTAGGACATTCTGATGCGGATGTTTTGATTCACGCATTATGTGACGCCTTGCTCGGAGCGGCCGCAATGCGCGATATCGGCTACCATTTCCCACCCATCAAGGGCAATGAGTATGAGAATATTGACTCCAAAATACTCCTTGGTAAGGTTATGGCTATGCTACGCGAAGCGGGTTATGAGTTGGAAAACTGCGATTGTACCATCTGTGCCGAAACTCCAAAACTCAATCCGCATATCCCTGCAATGACCGCGTGTTTGGCAAAGGTTATGGGCGTTAGCGAGAATCAAATTAGCATCAAAGCTACCACTACCGAACAACTCGGATTCATTGGTCGAAAAGAAGGTATCGCTGCGCATGCCATAGTGCTTATCACAACATTAAAATGAAAACATTTAGACTGATACTTTGTCTATTAGGTTTCTCATTATGCATTACCGCTAATGCAGAACAACCCAGTTCGCAAGACCAGAACAATCAACAGCTAAACTATGAGTTGGTTAGCAAGCGAGATACGCTCCTAACCAACGACAGCATCATTGTTATACACACTGTTTGTGCACCTATTTGCTCCTCGCACGTGCGCGTATATAATAAGGAGTGGAGCGAGATTGGTGTTTTGAAAGCACCTTTCAGATCTTCTTTCCCTGAGGCATATATAGAGAATAACAAACTACTTTGGCGCGACAACGATAATTCTGACTACGCACCAGCTCCTTAGTCTACCCGTTACCACACCGTTACCACTCAAAAGGGATACAATAGGGATACAAAAGGATTACAGAAAAATCTATTCAATAAAATGCAACCTCTGAAACCAATCAATTTATCACAACCATTGAAACTACCAATCTATTTGATAGGGTACATGGCCGCTGGTAAGACCACTGTTGGTCGTTTACTGGCGGAACTTTTGGGTTGGCATTTTGTGGACCTAGATGAAGCTTTTGCAGAAATTCATGGGCAAACTCCTGCCGAATATATTCGTGAGCATGGAATAGAAGACTTTCGCAAAAAGGAAAAGTACGTCGTCGAAGATTTGGCTGAATTGCCAATTGATAAGGTGATTTATGCGACAGGCGGTGGATATCCATGTTGGGAAGATAACATGGAGTGCTTGGCTGAACTCGGTACTAGCATTTACTTGAAATGGGAACCTCAACACTTAGCGCAGCGACTGATGCTCACCGACTTAAGTACACGCCCTGTACTGCAAGGACGTACTGAAGAAGAGTTATTACAATTCATCACTCCCCAATTACAAGCTCGTGAGCCTTTTTACATGAAAGCAGATTATGTCATTCAAGCTCCAGTGAAAGAAATCGCTGCAGAGGATGACAAACATATAGCTGAAATACTTTTTAAGATAATTAAAAAATAGTAAACACTATTTTATAAAAATTTAATTTTATTATAAATTTCTTGCTTTATTAAAAAAAAAGCAGTACCTTTGCATTTTGATTGATTTTAGTAGAATTTTATAATTAAATAAGATATAACTTATGGCACTTATTGATGTAGTTAAATGTCCGCTTCTGGACTATGAACTTTGCCGAAAATTCCCTTCGGAAGACCTAAGAATTGGTACTCAACTTGTTGTCTATCCTTCCCAAGTTGCATTTTTTGTAAAAGGAGGACAAATCTATGATAGTTTTGAGGCAGGTACCTACACATTAACTTCAGCCAATATTCCATTGCTGAATAAGATTATTAATCTACCTTTCGGAGGAAAATCACCATTCCAAGCTGAAGTGTGGTTTATTAATCTTACATCCAAATTGGATATGAAGTGGGGCACCCCAAGTCCTATTCAATTAGAGGATCCTAAGTATAATATCATCATTCCGGTAAGAGCTTTTGGTCAATACGGATTAAAGGTTTCTAATCCTGAGTTATTCCTCAAAACGCTTATCGGAAATATGTCATCATTCTCTGCTGATAAAGTAGACTCATATTTCAAAGGTAAACTCCTATCCCAACTCAGTGTAGCCATTGCTAATAAGATGGCTAAGGACAATATCTCCGTTCTGGAGATAAATACCCATTTAATGGACATGTCCGAATATTGCAACGAGGTTATCAACGAACATTTTGAGCGATATGGATTACAATTGCAAGAGTTCGCGATTGTGTCTATCAACATCCCACAAGATGATCCTTCAATTATCAAACTGAAAGAGGCAAAAGATCTTGCTGCACGCTTGAAGATAACTGGACGCGACGTTTATCAAATGGAGCGTAGTTTTGACGTGCTCGAAGGTGCTGCTAATAACCAAGGTACTGGTGGTCAGATGATTGGAGCTGGCATGGGATTAGGCGTCGGCGCTAGTATTGGAGGACAAATGGGTGCAATGGCTGGCAATATGGTGAATACAAATCCTAATACACCTCCAATGCCACCACAACAAACATACTTTATTTATATCAATGGTCAACAAATTGGAGGACAAACAATACCTATGATACAGCAATATATCATGCAAGGTACTGTAAATAGGGATACATTAGTTTGGACACAAGGCATGCCTAATTGGATACCAGCATCACAGTTGCCAGAACTCGCAAACATGTTTATGACACCTCCACCTATGCCTACCCCACCTGTTCCTCCTACACAACAATAATTAAAATATCAAACACATGAAATCGCTTATTTTATCCATAGGAGGAATTCTCCTAGCTGCTAATATTGCAATTCTTATGCTCCTTACTAACTGTACGGACATGGTATTGATTGTTTCAAGTAGTGTAGTTCTTGCAACTATATTGCTCATCTTTGTCAGCAGCGTATTGAATATCAAAGATGCATTCAAAATATTTTTATCGCTATTCTTTGTATTTAATGGAATTGTTGAATACGTGCTTTCCTTCTTCGTATCAACAGGAGAAGCACTCAAGAACGATGGCTTTTTGATTGCTATTATTCTACTAGTTTTGTTTCAACTTATATGTTTAATCCTTATAAATAGTTTTTCACGTCATGGCTAATTGTCCTGCTTGTGGTGCTCCTATTGAAGGACACCAAGAGAAATGCTCCTACTGCGGAGCAGCACTTCCTAAAGAGGAAACTCAAACAACTACTCAACAACCTAAAGTTAAGAAGCACGATAGAAACAAAATAGTTGCTGCTTTGCTCGCATTCTTCTTGGGTACTTTTGGTGCAGATTTATTCTACCTTGGTAAAACCAAAGAAGGTGTTATATATCTTTTGGTTTCATATTTGTCTTGTGGTATCGGAGCAACTGTTATCTTAGTTCTCTCTATCATTCACATGGTACAATACTTAATGATGACAGACGAAGAGTTTGATGAGAAATACAACTATTAATCTGTAATATATCATCGTAATCACATTAGTGACATCATAATACATCGAAAAGTACGCTTTTCGATGTATTTTTTCTATATTTTTTGCATAATTGTGAAAAAAGAAGTACCTTTGCATCGTTTTAAATACCTAATAATATGTTGATCAACGATATACAAGATGAGATTATTGAAGAATTCAGCAGTTTCGATGACTGGATGGATCGATATAGTTTGCTTATTGACTATGGTAATGGATTAGAGCCATTTCCAGAAGCAGACAAAAACGATAAAAACTTGATTGACGGTTGTCAGTCAAAAGTTTGGTTTACAGCCGAAATGCGTGATGGAAAAGTATTTTTCCATGGGGATTCGGATGCTATTTTAGTAAAAGGTATTGTGGCATTGCTTATTCGTGTATTGAACGAGCACACACCTAAAGAGATCATCGATACTGAACTCTATTTCATTGACGAAATCAATCTTCGCGAGCACCTCTCTCCTACCCGTAGCAACGGACTAAACGCCATGCTCAAGCAAATGCGTTTGTTCGCACTGACATATCAAGCACAATGTTAAACATGAAATTAAAAAAGAACATACTTATTTTGATGGCCGTTGTTCCATCCTTTATTTTTGCACAAGCGACTATCACAGAGAAGGACACTTCGATTGTTACGCCAGAGGCTCACTTCTTTGCCACCTTTGTCAAATCCTTTGACCACGGATTATCGCTCACGTTTGAAGAAGAGATTCGTAGTGCACCTTCTCATCGTGCGCATACTACTATAGCACTTGGTTACACCCCTATTCCATATCTTAATATTTACGCGGGATATACTCTGAAGCTATATGGCAACCAAGGTTGGACCGATCCCAATAAGTATCTTCAACACCGTGCCAATATTCTTCTCACTGGACAAGTAAAACTAGGTCAGTGGAATTTGTCATTGCGTGAAGGAGTAATGTTAGATGGACGCACAGGGAAAGTAGACAAACGCATTAAAAATCAGGTAGATTTTACGCTTCGCAGTCGCTTGCAAGCGGTATATTCTATTCCTGAGACCCCCCTCGGCATCGTTGCCAAGTTCGAGATTCTAAATACGCTGAATGCTCCCGTGAAGTATTTGAATTCAGTGGCAGCATTTCTCCCACTTCAAGGTGGTGAAGATAAGGCTTCTTATGGTCAATATATTAGCGAATTGCGTCCTGAAGCGGGTTTACAATGGAAAATCAACAAACAAAATTCATTGACTCTTACCTATCGCTACAACTACCTTTACGATCGCAGTATTAGTATAGATGATACTACAGGAAATATCACATTAACCAATAAATATACGACCAAACACCTGCTACTACTAGCATACAAGTTTGGTTGGTAAAAAAAATGGACACTCGATTGAGTGTCCATTTTCGTTGATATAGTCAGTGTGATTATAACTCAGTAATCTTACCATCAGCAAATTGTAGTCTGCGCCCTGGATATTGCTCAGGCCACATCGTATTATGAGTGGACATTACCACCGTCATACCTGCTTGACTAATGCTATAAAGCAAATCCATGATGCCCTTACCGGTCTCAGGATCAAGATTTCCTGTTGGCTCATCCGCAAGAATCAAACCTGGTGCATTAAGCAAAGCACGTGCAATCACCACACGTTGTTGCTCTCCGCCAGATAACTGATAAGGCATCTTATATGCTTTTTCTGCCATACCTACTTGTTGGAGTACATCGTGGATATTGTTCTTCATCGCCTGCTTATCTTTCCAACCAGTTGCTTTAAGAACGAACATTAGATTTTCTTCCACATTGCGATCTACTAGCAGCTGAAAGTCTTGGAATACAACCCCAACTTTTCTACGCAGATAGGGTACGTCGCGACGGCGAAGTTTCAACAGGTCATAGTCCAAAGCATTAGCCTCAGTTCCTTCTATTGGTAGTTCTCCATAGATAGTCTTCATCAAACTTGACTTACCACTACCTACGCGCCCCAACAGATAGACCATCTCACCCGAAGAAATAGTTAGATTGACATCTGTCAGCACAATTTGCTCATCCTGACAGATCTCTACATCTTTGTATCTAATGAGTTCACTCATTCTGCATCCATTTGATTTATTTTATTCTCAAGATCACTGA
>JAEIGA010011612.1_pt1 | contig 13376 bp, 10 predicted proteins | sample 9270691 | NCBI WGS metagenome assembly JAEIGA01 (sample SAMN17057246, study PRJNA624740) | gut metagenome | biome: biome; isolation source: fecal sample | host: Bos grunniens | place: China: Xizang | collected 2019
AATCTCTCGATAATAGGCGACAATCTCTCGATACTCTCAGGCGAGAATGTATCGTCAGATGAACGCCGTTTGGCATGGCTTCGCGATCTTGCCATGCTTATACTAAGGGATGATTCTGCCATTTTCGACGAAAACCGCACAGATATTTTCGCCCAGATTTTCAGCGGCATAGAATTTGGAAATGATATTCCAAAGGAATCTACGCACCATCTTTACTTCAAAGATCATGCAATACTGTTTTCCGACAAGCTTACTGTCTGCAAATTCCTTGCCGAAGAGTTTGAGCGACGCGGTGTAAAACTGCTTGACAGACTGCTTGGAAATGACAAGTACTCACGCTCTCCCAAAATTGCATATTTCAAAAATGCATATGCAGATGCTGCATTCCGCATTTTCTCCGGTGTTCTGGAATCTCCGTCTGTAGTTTATGCATCCGATTTTACCGCGGTATGCGAGGAGGTATACTACGGGCGTGCAAATATGTGTATGCTTCCCCTTGACAGCTCCCGCGATGCAAAGCTTATAAGCTTTTATCGCCTTATCGACAAGTATGAGCTGAGTCCGGTGCTTTCCTGTGACGTTACAACACCTGACGGAAGCGTTACAACGCGTTATGCCCTTCTGAAGCGATCTATCTCACTGCCCCAAAAGGAAGACAGGGGCGGATGCTTTTTTGAATTCAGTCTTGTAAGCGATAACGGCTCAGCACTTGGCGAAGTAATATCCGCCGCTACAGAATGCGGTCTGTCCCTGTACAAGGTTGACTCGATTCCGCTGACCTACAACAGCGGAGAGTTTTCCTATGAGATAATTTTTAGGGCAGATGACCCCCGCGGTCTTGACGAATTTGTACTGTTTCTTACCCTTGCAATGCCTCAGTACGAGCCTCTTGGCATATATCCACATATAAGAGTAGGAGAATAACTATGCGCAACTATCGTGAATTTCTTCGTATGCTTTCCCGTGAACCGGGAAAACCAACGCTCTTTGAGCCTTATCCGTCACAGCATTTGGTATCGCAGATCATTTGGCGCGCAGGCAGCGGTCTGTGGGATGATGTTGAAAGCACGGTATCTACACTGATATCCTTTTATGATAATATCGGTTCTGATACAGTCATTGTAGAAGCTGACAATAATAGTATTGACCGGATTCTCGCAATGGGTAAAGAGCTTCCAAGCGGACTTAAGTTTACAATACTTTCCGACGATACAGGGGCACTTGCCGCGGCAGACCGTCACGATTCTGTATGCGCCCTTGCCACAAAGAATCCTACGGTCTATGCCAAGGATTATACAAAACCCATAATTTTTATCGCAGGACGTGATGTAATTTTAGGAATCGAAAATTCTATTGAGCGCGGACTTGCAGGCGTATATATAACTGAGAATATAGAGCTGCTTTGGAAGCGTTATAACGATAAAATAGCACTGCTCGGAGGAATTTCCGACAGCATAATATCCTCAGCACCTGCCAGAATCTATGAACGCATACGCGCAGTTCATGAAATGACAAACGGAAGAGCTTGTTCCATTGGCACAGGACTTCTCGGTGCGGATGCCGATTATCTCGGCTTTATTTCCATGTTACATATGTATAATACTCTCTCCGAGGATAAAAAATAATTTGAAAGGAAACTGCATATAATGAAAAAGACATTGACTTATACCACAAAAGGCACCTGCTCCCGCCAGATAGAGCTTTCTGTTGACGATGACAGAGTTGAAAGCGTAAAATTTATCGGAGGCTGTGCAGGAAATACACAGGGCGTTGCGGCACTTGTGGAAGGAATGCTCATCGACGATGCAATTGAGCGCCTTAAGGGCATAAAGTGCGGCTTTAAGCCCACATCCTGCCCCGATCAGCTGGCGTGTGCGCTTGAGGAGATCAAGGAGCAGTAATATCTCGCCCATGTGCGGTACATAATGCCCCACACGGCAGGCAAAATCTTTTCCCTAAGAATGGAGTATACTATGAACTACAACGAAAACTATGAGCGCTGGCTCACATCGGACAAGGTAGACGACGCAACAAAAAAAGAGCTTGCGGCAATTGCAGGCAATGACGAGGAGATAAAGCTCCGTTTTATAAAATCGCTGGAATTCGGCACTGCCGGACTTCGCGGCACAATGATGGCAGGCACTAATGCCATGAACATATACACCGTAGCACAAGCCACCCAGGGACTTGCGGACCTTATAAATCAGCTTGGCAAAGCCGACCGCGGTGTGGCTATTGCCTATGATTCCAGAAACAATTCCGAGCTTTACGCAAAAACAGCCGCAAGTGTTCTTGCGGCAAACGGTATTATCGCTCATATTTTCGACAGTTTGCGTCCTACTCCCGTTCTTTCATTTGCAGTACGTGAGCTTCGCACAATCGCCGGAATCAACATTACCGCTTCACACAATCCAAAGCAGTATAACGGTTACAAGGCGTATTGGGAGGACGGAGCACAGCTTCCGCCGGATCATGCGGCGACTGTCTCCAAATCTATAGCTGAAGCGGATATTTTCGATGATGTAAAGACCACTGATTTTGACAAGGCCGTTGCCGACGGTATCATAAAGTATATTCCGGCTTCCGTTGACGAAGCATATATAGAGAATGTTATTGCCGAAGCAGTGAACCCCGGCATTATAAGGCAGGTTGCGGACTCGCTTGAGATAGTATACACTCCGCTCCACGGTGCAGGCTACAAAATGGTGCCGGAGGTGCTCCGCCGCGTAGGTCTTAAGCATATTGATGTTGTAGACGAACAGATGGTGCTTGACGGCAACTTCCCCACTGTGGCATATCCCAATCCCGAGGTTCTCGAGATATTTGAGCTTGGCATAAAGCTTGCGGAGAAGGTACACAGCGATCTCATTATCGCAACCGACCCCGATTCCGACAGAGTTGGAATTATGTCCCGCGACAAATCCGGCAAATTTGTCCGCCTGACAGGCAATCAGGTAGGCGCGCTTCTTCTTGACTATATAATCACAGCTTATGAAGAAAAAGGAATGCCGGAAAACCCCTATGCCATCAAAACCATCGTTACAACCGATATGGTAACTAAAATATGCTCCGATCACAATATAAAGCTTCATAATGTGCTCACCGGCTTTAAATTTATCGGCGAGGTTATAAAGCAATACGAAAAAACCGGTCACGACAACTATATCTTCGGATTTGAGGAAAGCTACGGCTACCTTAAGGGCACTTATGCACGCGATAAGGATGCGGTGGTTGCATCTATGCTCCTTTGTGAAATGGCGGCATACTACAGCACCAAGGACATGACCCTCTGCGATGCTATGCAGGGCTTGTATGACCGTTACGGTTACTACGATGAGGGCGTTGCGAACATCTATATGGACGGTCTTGACGGAATTGAGCGCATGAAAAAGCTCATGAACGACCTTCGCGAAACGCCCCCCACAGAGCTTGCCGGCAGACGCATTATTGAGCGCCGCGACTATTTAAACGACACTGTTCTTGATGTTGACACAGGCAAGATAACATCAACCGGACTTCCCTCGTCCAATGTACTCTACTATGTCACCGAATGCGGCGACGTTATAGTTATACGCCCGTCCGGTACAGAGCCGAAAATCAAGATTTATATTCTCGCCCATGACGAAAGCCTTGAAGCTGTCAGAAAGAAAATTGACGAATACAAAAAAGTCACCGACACATGGGTTGATTAAAAGCGTACTGCCGCACGTTTGACGTGCGGCAGTATTTTTGACTATACACACAAAAACGGTCTTTGTCCGTTGGACAAAGACCGTTTTCTTTATGGGGTGAATGAAGGGGGTCGAACCCTCGACCTCCAGGGCCACAACCTGGCGCTCTAACCAACTGAGCTACATCCACCATCTTTTGGCAGACGTACTGCGAAGCAATACGCTGCTGTTATGTGAACCCGAATAGAAAATTCGGGATTTGGCGTACCTGGAGGGACTCGAACCCCCGACCTACTGCTTAGAAGGCAGTTGCTCTATCCAGCTGAGCTACAGGTACATAGCCGCAATCAATCAACATACAATATTATACACTATCGCATCACATTTGTCAATAGGTTTTTGAAATTTTTAAGAAAATTCTGTTTTTTCTTTCTATGTATACTTAACCGCAGTCAATAGCTCAAATTTCCATTGACTGCGGTTAAATTTGACTCTAAACCTTAACTTTTGACCACTTTCCTCCGGAAAAACGGTGTGCCATAAATGCAAGCCGCAAATATTGGTCTGCCAGCATGGCAAGCCATGCTCCCACAACGCCAAAGGAGAACACATAGCACATAAGATATGTAAGTACAGGCCTTTCAAAAGCGATACACACAAGACTTACAAGTGCGGCGTACCGTGTATCACCTGCACCTCTCACGCATCCGCTGAACAACACCTGAGACACCTGAGCCGGGGTGATAATCGCAAGCAGCTTCAGAATAAACTTTCCCGTCTCTATTATGCTCACAGCTTCCGGCTCACCCTTTGTCATAAACAGCTTCACAAGGAACTCGCCGCCAAACCAGAACAAGATCATCAAAAGCACGGATACACATATACCTATGCGCTGTGCCGTTTTACCGTATATAATCGAATAATCCGGTCGGCGTTTTCCAAGATTCTGTCCCACAAGCGACGATGCCGCAACTCCAAGACCGTCACCGAAGCAGAACGATAGATTTACGATATTCATACAAATAGTATGAGTTGCAAACTCCATTGTGCTAAGCTCCGCAACCATCTTTGCCACAACGAAAAATCCGAATCGCATAAATACCTGTTCCACTGCGGCAGAGCTTGATATTTTCGCTATAAGCTTAAGGCTTTCCGCCTTGAATCTAAAGAGCATAGTGGGTTTAAGGTGCAGAAAACGGTTTTTGTGCGATACGGAATACACGGACATTGCACATGATACAACATTTCCGATTGCAGTAGCCACTGCCGCACCTGTTACACCAAGCTTCGGAAAGAAAAACAGTCCGTTTATAAGAAGTGCGTTGAATATGCAGTTAACGATGTTAGCGGTCATGTTTGTGGTCATGGAAATGCGGGTATTTCCTGAGCCTCGCTGTCCTGCATTTATTATAAGACCTATTGAGGTAAAAAACATTCCCACCATTACTATGCGAAAATACGGCACCGACATCGGAAGCGTATCCTCTTTAGCCCCACTGAATCTGAGCAGTGGTTCAGCAAAAACGATAGCAAGTCCGATCACAACAATACCGATGATGATACACGCCGATATTGCTTGGGCAAGACAATTATTTGCGTCTTCCCTGTTGTTTTCGCCTTTACGCCTTGACACTATGGCAGTAACTCCGACACTGAGGGCAAAAAATATTGCATAAAACAGCATTCTCGGCTGGGAAGTAAGTCCCACCGCCGCAACAGCCGTAGCACCTTGGGTACTCACCATAATAGAATCTATAAAATTAACAAGTCCAAGTAAAAAAGACTCTAAGACCGCAGGCCATGCAACTTTAATAAAGCTTTTATAATATTCTCCGGTAGAGTAGCTTTCCTGAAGCTTCTGGGATGGCTTCAGCATATAATCAGGTGCATACAGCCGTCGAAGCAATTTCATACCGTCATCTCCAATCATCGAAATATCACTTTTTATATATTGTACCACAAAAAGCCTTATTTTGCAATATAATACTAGAAATTGCAAAATTTATAAAATCGCGGACAGAAAGCACTCATAAAGCGTTCTGTCCGCAATCATATTTACACCTATGTATCGGGATTTATTTGCCTGTGCGCTCGCCGCACCCTGTACATCCCACACAGTCACATCCGCATCCGCAGGAATGTCCCTTTTTCTTCTCACGCCGCAGATATACGATAACAGCCGCAAGAATACAGACAATTACAAGTGAGATAACTATTGTAGCTATATTACCGATAAACCATTCTAACATAATTTATAACCCTCCCGTTTACGAATACACTCCTACCGTCAATGTCTTATAGTATCCTTATCGCGTCGTACAAGCATATATACCATATATGCAGCAACTATAAGTGCCGCGGCAAGCCCTGCCGGGTTTATACTGCCGGAAAACACTCTGCCTATCTGATATATCATCAGGGACACCGCATATGCGAAAATACACTGATATCCTATTGCAAACGCTGTCCATTTTCCGCTGTTCATCTCGCGTCTGATAGCGCCCATTGCCGCAAAACAGGGCGCACAGAGAAGATTGAATACGAGGAACGAATATGCGGCAATTGCTGATGTAAATCCCACTCCGGGATCGGCAAGATGTCCCCAGATTTCGGCACCGTCACCTGCAACCTCGGCAAATCCGTAAAGCAGTCCCAGTGTAGCAACAATATTTTCCTTTGCGATAAGTCCGGTAATAACCGCAACCGCCGCCTGCCAGAATCCGAATCCCAGCGGAATGAACAGAACCGCCAGAGGCTTTCCGATAGCCGCAAGCAGCGAATTGTTAAGGTCTGCCACCAAACCAAAGCGACCGTTCTCAAAACCGAATTCCTGCAAGAACCACAGTATCACCGCCGAAAGGAGAATAACCGTTCCTGCTTTTTTGATGAATGACCAGCCGCGCTCCCACATAGAACGGAGAACGTTTGTAACCGTTGGCATGTGATACGGCGGAAGTTCCATTACAAAGGGAGCAGGATCACCTGCAAAAAGCCTTGTCTTTTTAAGGATAAGACCGGAAACCACAACGGCAAATATTCCTATAAAATATGCACTGGGTGCCACCCACCAAACTCCATCGAACATCGCGCCTGCAATAAGAGCAATAACCGGGAGCTTTGCACTGCACGGGATAAATGTAGTAGTCATAACAGTCATGCGGCGGTCACGCTCATTTTCAATTGTGCGCGACGCCATAATACCGGGAACACCGCAGCCTGTTCCAATAAGAAGCGGAATAAAAGATTTACCCGACAGACCGAATTTGCGGAAAAGTCTGTCCATAACGAATGCAATACGCGCCATATATCCGCAAGCCTCAAGGAATGCAAGGAAGATGAACAGCACAAGCATCTGGGGCACAAATCCAAGCACTGCGCCTACACCGCCGATAATACCGTCAAGTATCAGCCCCTGAAGCCATTCTGCACAGTTGACGGAAATAAGGAAGCTTTCAATAGCAGGCGGTATTATCTCTCCGAACAAAACATTGTTTGTCCAATCGGTGACCCAACCGCCGACTGTTGTAACAGATACATAGTACACAATAAACATTATGAGCGCAAAAATAGGCAGTGCAAGGAATCGGTTTGTCATAATGCGGTCAATCTTATCCGATGTGGTAAGCTTTCCGGCATTTTTCCTCTTACAGCACTTCTCCACAATGCGTGTTATGTAAACGTAACGCTCATTTGTAATAATGGATTCCGCATCATCATCAAGCTCGCTCTCAGCGGCAGAGATATCCTTCTCAATATGAGCCATAACATCCTTCGGGATATTAAGCTTCTCTATTACCTTGTCATCGCGCTCAAATATCTTTATTGCATACCAGCGCTGCTGATCGGCAGGCATATCGTGGATGCAAGCTTCCTCGATATGAGCCACCGCGTGCTCCACAGCTCCCGAAAAAATATGCTGAGGTGTGATTTTGCCGTTTTTAGCCGCCTCGATTGCGGCTTCAGCCGCTTCGTCAATACCCGTGCCTTTAAGAGCGGATATTTCCACCACCTTACATCCGAGAGCCTTGGAAAGTGCCGCGAAGTCTATTTTATCGCCTTTTTTATTAACGACATCCATCATGTTAACAGCAATTACTACCGGCACGCCAAGTTCGGTAAGCTGTGTTGTAAGATAGAGGTTACGCTCAAGATTCGTACCGTCTATAATATTAAGAATAGCATCGGGACGCTCATCAATAAGATAATTTCTCGCCACTACCTCCTCAAGCGTATAGGGAGACAAAGAATATATACCCGGAAGGTCGGTAACTATCACTCCGTCATATTTCTTTAATTTTCCCTCTTTTTTCTCAACGGTAACTCCGGGCCAATTGCCCACAAACTGATTTGAACCTGTGAGCGCATTGAAAAGTGTGGTTTTACCGCAGTTTGGATTGCCGGCAATGGCAATTTTTAAGTTCATAATGGAATGTCCTTTCCTAGTAATCAGTTTTCGCCGCCGCAATTAGCCTATGCTAACCGCGTATCATTTTTTTACCGGGAGAACGCTCTCCCGGCACTAATCAACTTCTATTTCCACCATATCGGCATCCGCTTTGCGAAGCGACAGCTCATATCCGCGAACAGTAAGCTCCATGGGATCTCCAAGAGGTGCCACCTTACGCACTGTAACCTCAACACCTTTGGTAATTCCCATATCCATAATACGGCGTCTGATCGCTCCTTCGCCGTGTACCTTCACAACTCTGACCGTTTTACCGATCTTGGTATTCTTTAAAGTCTTCATACAGTTCCCCCGAACAAATTACACGTATACCGTGCGGTTAGTCTAAGCTAACTACATTAAATTATATACCATGCAAGCTAAAAAGTCAATAGTTTCTTTGGCGATTTTTTCATTTTCGTCAAAACACCAAGCGGTTAGCGGCGTCTAACTTTTGTGTTGTGTACATTGTACAACCGCTAAATAGCGAAATACAGACAAATGCTTGAAAAATTCATATTTATATGATACAATGTACATATACATCCGAATTACAGGAGGTGTTTTCGTGCGACTTCAGGAATCGGGAGAAATGTATCTCGAAAGCATATATATACTCTCAAAGGGTAATAAAAATGTACACTCCATTGATGTTGGAGAATATTTAGGCTATTCAAAGCCCAGCGTCAGCCGTGCAATGGGGGTTTTAAAAACCGGCGGCTACATAAAAATGGCGGCAGACGGTACACTCACACTTACAGAGCTTGGCCGTGAGATCGCCGAAAAAATATACGAGCGTCACACCGTGCTTACAGCAATGCTGTTATCCTTCGGGGTAGATGAAGTGACCGCCGCAGAGGATGCGTGCCGGCTTGAGCACGCCATCAGCGATAAATCCCTTGACGCAGTAAAGCGGTATCTAAAGAACAGCGGAAAAATCTGAATAATTAAATGGGACACAGTACGGCTATCTGCCAATCCTGTGTCCCATCTTTATTTATTTTATATATTTACTTCGGAAAGCGGTGCGGCATCCGCAAGAAGGGCTTTGTCAATACTTCTTTGGAAGCATTCATCTCCCAAAGACTCGTACATTCCGCCGCGGCGCATAACCGCATCTACTCTGTCATTCATACCGCAGAGTACAACACGTCTGCCCTGCTTTTTCTGCTCTGTGCACCATTCCTCAAGGCTCTCAACCGATGATATGTCAATGTCGGGAACGGAACGAAGTGAAACTATTATCTCACGTTCACCGCACTCGCTTAGCTTGTTTAAGAGTTTGCCAACATTTGCAAAGAAAAGCTCGCCTGTTACATAAACAACAACACTATCATCATGTCCGCCGCCAAGCTCTCCGCGAGGCGCAAGTCTTGATGCCTCAACCTTTGCCAAGGTAACATCAAGATGTGCGGCGTTCTTTACGAAAACCATAACAGAGAACACGATGCCGATAACAATGGCAATAGTCAGGTCAAATACCACAGTAGCTATCATGGTTATGAGGAACTGCATGATAGCGCCTATGAATTTCTTTGCGAACATATGCTTTATCGCGTGCCATTCATTCATACGCCACGCCGTTACCATAAGGACACCTGCAAGTGCCGGCATGGGAATAAGCGCCATGATGTCACCAAGAAGGAACATCGCCGCCACAAGCCACAGAGCGTGGAAGATACCCGTAAGTCTTGTCTGTGCGCCGGATTTGATAGCAACGCTTGTACGTGCGATTGCCGCAGTTGCAGGCACACCGCCGAAGAACGGGATAATGATGTTGCCTGCCGCCTGACCGAAAAGCTCAATGTTCGCGTCAAAGGGCTCGTTCTTCATTCTGGATGCGGATGCACCGCAGAGAAGGCTTTCTATCATACCGAGAGCCGCAACGGTAAATGCCGACGGAAGCAGTGTAGTTAGCATATTAAAATCAAGACCGTTAAACGAAAGTCTGTCCTCAAGAAGCAGCGATTTCGGTATTTCACCAACAACCGCAACACCCTCAAAGCGGAATATTACGTAAACAACGGTAGCCACGATTATACCCACAAGGGATGAGGGCATTTTTGCATTCCACTTTTTCGGCCACACTATCATCACAACCACAACAATAAGACCGAGTACGAGAGTCCACAGATGAGGCTTAAATCCAAGTCTGCCGTAAGAGATAAGCTTTTCGACAGCAGAGCTTCCCTCGGACGCTGTACCGAAGAAGTTGTCAACCTGCCCCAGCGCGATTATCACCGCAATACCGGATGTGAAGCCGGTAATTACAGGACGCGGTATAAGTGACACAAGCTTGCCAAGGCGGAAAATACCGCAAAGAAGAAGTATTATTCCGGCGATTATGCAAACAAGGAAAACGCCGTTAAGTCCGATTGCCTCGTTTGAAGCGATAGTAATAAGCACCGCACTCATTGCGCCTGTAGGACCTGATATCTGGAAGGATGCTCCCGACAGCGCACTTATTACGATACCTGCAATTATAGCGGTAATGAGACCTGCCGCCGCATTTGCGCCGCTGGCAACACCGAAAGCAAGTGCCAGGGGAAGTGCTACTGCCGCAACAGTAAGTCCTGCCAGAAGGTCCTTAATAAGCTTTGATGCGTTATACCCCGAAAATTCTCTTCGGAGCATTTTAAAGTAGTTTTTCACCATTTGATGTTCCTCTTAATGTATATATACTTGTAAACGGGAAAAACTGCCGCACAAGCCTGTGTGCGGCAGTTTAAATATCAGTTTACCTTAACTGTCCAGCCGAGAGTGTCGGGCTGCTTGCCCCACTGAATACCTGTGAGGTTATCGTAAAGCTTCTGTGCCACTTCACCGATCTTGCCACCGCCTATTATCATCTTTTCACCGTTGTTGTTAAGCTCACCGATGGGGCTGATAACAGCCGCAGTACCTGTACCGAATGCTTCGTTAAGCTTGCCTGCCTTGTAAGCGTCAACCACCTCGTCAATGGAAAGACGGCGCTCGCTTACCTTGTAGCCCCAGCTACGGAGAAGCTCAATGCAGGACATACGGGTAACGCCGGGAAGAATAGAGCCGGCTTCGGTGGTGGGAGTGACAACCTCTCCGTCAATAACGAAGAATACGTTCATGGCACCAACCTCATCTATGTATTTGTGCTCAATACCGTCAAGCCAGAGCACCTGTGCATAGCCAAGCTTCTCAGCCTTTGCCTGACCGATAAGAGATGCAGCATAGTTACCGCCGCACTTTGTAAAGCCTGTGCCACCCTTTACAGCGCGTACATACTCGTTTTCAACGAATATCTTAACAGGATTGATGCCTGCCGCATAGTAGGAGCCTACAGGAGAAAGAATTATTGCAAACAGGTATGTTTTGGATACATGAACGCCGAGATGAACGTCGGTCGCAATAATAAAGGGACGAATGTAGAGTGATGTGCCGTCCTTTACAGGTACCCAATCGCTGTCGATATCAACAAGAGTCTTAAGAGCATAAATGCAGTCCTCAACGTTTACAGCAGGTATGCACATACGCTCGTTTGTGCGGTTCATGCGCTCAAAGTTCTTGTCGGGACGGAAAAGCTGAATTGAACCGTCGGGGGTACGGTACGCCTTAAGACCCTCGAAGATTTCCTGCGCATAGTGGAACACCATTGTTGCAGGGTCAAGGGAGAAGTTTGCGTAAGGAACGATGCGCGCATCATGCCAGCCCTTTCCTTCGGTGTAATTCATCAAAAACATATGGTCGGAATAGAAATTTCCGAATCCAAGATTGTCCCAATCGGGCTTTGCCTTGGGAGCAGTGGTCTTTTCAATTCTGATATCTATCATGGTTCTTTCCTCCAAAATAATTGTACTATGAATATTATACAACAGATGAAATCGGATTTCAATATACTAAAGCAATAATTTTTAAATTTTTTTCCGCTTCTAATGATAATTCTTTACAAAAATGCGCATAAATGACCGCTTCACGTCAAAAATAGGTGTGTACAAATCTTTTTCATTCTTTTACCAAGGAGGAAAACATGAAAGAATACACAAACAGCACAAAACTTGCCCGTGGAGTATCTATCGTACTCGGTGCTATGCTGATTATCGGCACCGCACTTCCGGTACGTGCCGAGGACAAGCTCTCCCCTGCCCTTGACATCATCTCAAAGGAATATACCGTAGCCACAAACGGCATTGTTGGCACAGATATTTACTTTTCCGCCGAAGACCTGTCTTTGACACTTGGAGTAGAGTCGGTAGGAAAAATAACTATTGTAAGTCTCCCCGAACCTACAATGGGACGCCTTAGTCTGGGTTCAAGATACGTGGAGGTTGGGCAAACTATTTCCGAGCGAAATCTTGACGCACTGAAATTTGTTCCCTTTGGCAGCGACGAGCTTGCCGCCACATTTAAATTCTGCCGCGGCAGTGACATTTCCGGCACCACATACACCTGCACCGTATATACAACAAAAAATGTAAACATCGCCCCTGTAATAAAAACCTCAGACAGCATAACTGCATCAGCGGAGGCAGATGTATACTCCGGCGTTGTTCATCTCGGAACGATTTTTGCCGATGATCCGGAAGGAGATCCTGTAAGATTTGAAATACTCTCCCATCCGCAAAACGGAACGCTTAAGCTTACCGATACGGCACGTGGATATTATGAGTATACCGCAAACGAAGGTTATACCGGCAAGGACAGCTTCACCGTATGCGTAACGGACAAATACGGCAACCGCTCACAGCCTGCAAAAATTACGCTTCGTGCCGACACGCCGAATGATACCGAAATATTCTCGGACATGAGCGGACACTGGGCAAATTCCGCCGTTATTTCCTGCGTGCGTGCAGGTGTAATTGATACCCCCTCTTCAAACGGTACGTTCCTGCCGAATGAAAATCTCAGCCGCGCGGAGTTTTTGAACTTCGCCATGAGTGCGGCAGGATACAGAGGCTTTTCCGTAAACACAACAGGCTTTGCAGATGATGCAGATATCCCCACCGAGTATAAGGGGTCTGTAGCCGCCGCAGAAGCTCTTGGAATAATTGACGGTGCGGATGGTTATTTCTACCCCAACAATCAGATAACACGTCTTGAAGCGGCAGTGATAATATCCAGAATCACCGGTATCGGTTCGGCTGATTCTGTAGCGGTATTTGCCGATTCCGACACGATTCCCGTTTGGGCGCAGAGTGCCATGCACGGGCTGTATGAAGTGGGAATCCTGCGCGGTACAGGTGACGGAAGCATTGATGCCTATGCTCCCGTGACACGCGGCGCGGCGGCGC
>JAEIGA010011613.1_pt1 | contig 13374 bp, 21 predicted proteins | sample 9270691 | NCBI WGS metagenome assembly JAEIGA01 (sample SAMN17057246, study PRJNA624740) | gut metagenome | biome: biome; isolation source: fecal sample | host: Bos grunniens | place: China: Xizang | collected 2019
CTACCGATGCTAATGTCTTAGATAAACTTAGAGCTTATCGTGCAGAGCTCGGTCCTGACTTTAAGATTAAAGAATCTAGAAAGCCGGTTCCAGAAGGAATGACTATCGAACAGCTCGTAGAAGAAATGGAAGAGAACGAAGCTGAAGTAGAATGTTCGCTTTGTAATGAACTAGCAGCTAAAACTGACTGTCATTATGATGAGGATGAAGGTTACATTTGTCCCGAGTGTAAGGAGAATTCTGTAAAGTGTTCTTGGTGCGGAATGTACTTTGGCAAAGATGAATGTCGCTACGAGGTTGACCTTGGGTGGCTTTGTGATCGATGTGAGGCAGCAATCAAGTCTAGAGGCGAAACTCTGACGTTTAAGGAAAACAACTATTGGGATTTCCTTGATGAAGAAATTTACGAAAAGCTGGACATTGACACCTCTGGTTGTGTAGACAGCAGTGATTTCGAAATTTGGGGAATTGATAAAGATAATAAAGCGGTTCTTATAAAGCGTTATGAAAATGTTGATTGTCATAATCTAGAAGCAGAGCAAGAAATTTATGACGAAATGCACGATATTAATGGCGCATTTGTCTTTATGTTTGCGAAAGACGGGTCACCAGTTCTATTGAGCTGGAATCCTTACGTGTTAAGCTTATATAATGGTCAAGAAATTACTTTTGAAGATGCTAGATACGATGAGGCTGTAACTAAGGCTTTTTCTCGTAAATTTAACGAAGACTTCCCTAATTATAGAGACCCTTTCGATCATCATGATCCAGACTATGATGAAGATGAGGCTGCTGACCATCTAGCTTATTTGAGTGACAAAGCTCACGATGAAAGATATGATGATGCTATTGATTCTTTAGATGAAGGATTTGACGGTAGTGAAAAGGTTGACTTAGAATATGACGATCTAACAGTAACACTCTATGGTAATCAACGTGATGCAGATGATTGGGATGAAGTAGAACATTCTGGCAGCTATACTTATACGCTGGATAAAAATGATGTAGCTACGACTATCTGGGAAAACTGGATTACAGAAGAGGATGTTGCCGATGTACCAGGTGGTCTAGAAGCTCTTGAAGATAACGATACTTGGGAGCAATTCTTAGAGACACATTTTGATGCGTTGTTTGATAAGTACTATGATAAGCTTCTTGATTACTACGAAGAATCCGCTGCTGACGAATTTAGAGATAACTATTCGTATGATGATCACTATGATGACCTTCAGTCTGAAGCAGACGATGCTGCTTACGATGCTTGGCGAGATGAACAATGGGATTAAGCTGAGTATCTAAGAGTCCCAGCTTAGAAACCTCATTTTAATATAAAAGCGACCTTGATGAGAGGACTTCAGGGTCGCACAATAAATAAACTAACAGGATGGTAAATTAAAATGAAGAAAGAACAAAATTACATGTATTACTCTAAGGTGCTTAATGCACCTTTTGAATCGCTCGATGCGCTCAGAGCCGCAGAAGATGCACACTACGCAAAGCTTAAAGCTAAAGAAGATAAGGCTGCTGAAAAGAAAGCAGATGCTTCTGCTGTAGAAGAAGCGTTTAAAGCTCTTAACGCGGCGCGCAAAACCTATAAAGAAGATATTAACGAGCTTACTAAAGTTTATAGTAAAGGTCTCGTTGATCTTAAGGAAAAATTTGAAAATAGCCGTAAAGCTATTAAAGAAACCCTTGCTAGAGCAGAAGACGATTACGCTAAAGCTTTGAAAGCTTTTATCGATAAGTATCCTGAAGGCTATCATCTCACTTTGAAAGATGGTGACTTCGAGACGACTATCAGCGGTCAAACTTCCGGTTCTAATAAAGCTACTTTAAAACCTGGATCGGCTAAACCAGTAGACCTCTTCGATCTTTTCTTTAGCTGGTTTAATTAATTACATAAAAATTTTTCTGGGACAATTTAAAAAATTAGAAATTTTTATTGTATAATATAATATAAGAAACTTGAACACAACTAGTTTCCTCCTTTGTTTGCTCCTTGATGCTTCCTCCCGTCAAGGAGCCTTTATTTTAATTACAGTACAGGAACTACCGAAATGAACAACAATGAAGCACAACAAATATTAGAAGAAATACTGGATTATGCCGCAAACGGAGAGCCGATTGAATTTCGATTAATCGGATCTTGGGCCGATTATAAATCCCGCTTTATTTCATACAAAGCTACGAAGTTAGTTATTAAAATGTTAAAACAATCTTCTAAAAGACTTTTTAAAACTTATTGCAAAGACGTAACTTCCGGAATTTCGGACGTAACAAAATTACTGGCTTACAATCAATTAGATGATGTAATCCTTTTCTATGAGAAAGACCTTAAAACTCTAGATGATATGCTTAATGAATACGATGAGTACCTCTGGAGTGGAAATCTTTTTTATGCGTTGATGGGAGGTGAACGGTTCTAATGGCACTTAATATGGAACATCCTCTAGTATCCTTATTTCAGTCTTACTCAGATCTAGAGAAGCCACCAGTGATCGAACTTCTTAATATAGATCGAAAGCCTGTTGGTGCAATCTATTTCGATAAACTAAAGTATAAAAACTTCATAATTTCGGATACGAACAATTCGGAAAAGTATTATTTATACGTTGATGGTATTGGCATTTATTTTTCTTTTTACCAAAAGATAGCAGCTTAAAATATCGTATAATATAGTATGATGCGGGCGTGGGTGTAAGCTACCTGCCGCCCGTTTTTATATAGCATAATCAGCTAAATTTATACACAGGAGTTTCTACTCTTAGTCATAATATTTTAAAGGAAAGGTACTATTTATGCAAAGAGTTATTAAACGTGACGGCCGTGAAGTCGAATTCGATAAATCAAAAATTATTGAAGCAATCTCATGTGCCAACCAAGAAATTATTAAATCCAAACAGATTGGTCCTAGAAAGATTAACCAGCTAGCAGCAATCGTAGAAGAAAAGTGTTCGACATATAAAAGAGCGATCAAAGTAGAAGATATCAATGATTTGATCGAAGACGAACTTATCTTCCGAAATTACAACGATCTCGTTCGGGCATTTATTAAATACAGACACAACAAAGAATTAGTTCGTAAATCCAATACTACCGATGATTCGATTCTCAGTCTGATTAACCTAAGTAATGAAGAACTCAAGCAGGAGAATGCAAACAAGAATCCGGTGATTAACTCTACTCAGCGTGACTACATGGCTGGTGAAGTTAGTAAAGATCTTACGCGTAGACTTCTTCTACCGAAAGATGTTGTAAAAGCGCATGATGAAGGTTCTATCCACTTCCATGACATGGATTACTTTGCTCAGCGACTACATAACTGCGACCTCGTATCTTTAGATGATATGCTGCAGAATGGTACCGTAATTTCCGGAACCTTAATTGAGAAACCTCATAGTTTCTCTACTGCGTGTAACGTAGCTACGCAGATCATCGCTCAAGTATCCAGTAACCAATATGGTGGTCAGTCGATCACCCTCTCCCACCTGGCACCTTTCGTAGATATTAGTAGACAGAAGATTAGAGCCGAGGTCGAAGATGAACTTAAACCGCTTCGTTTCGAGGATGATGAAGACGCCAACTTTGGTCCAAAGTTAATTGATGAAATTACAGAAAAGCGTGTTAGAGCCGAAGTAAAGCGCGGCGTACAAACTATACAGTATCAGGTTAATACTCTACTTACTACTAATGGTCAGGCACCCTTCATCACGGTGTTCATGTATCTTAATGAAGTAGAAGATGAGCAAACTAAGAAAGACCTTGCGATGATTATCGAAGAAGTTCTTCTCCAGAGATACCAGGGAGTTAAGAATGAGAAAGGTGTTTGGATTACCCCGGCATTCCCGAAACTCATCTATGTTCTAGAAGAAGATAACATTAGAGAAGATTCTGAATATTGGTATCTTACTTATCTTGCAGCCAAGTGTAGTGCTAAGCGTTTAGTTCCAGACTATATTAGTGAGAAGATTATGAAGGAACTTAAGGAAGGATACTGTTTTCCTGTAATGGGATGTAGATCTGCACTTAGTCCATGGTATGACGAGAATGGAAAAGCTAAGTTCTATGGTCGTTGGAATAAAGGTGTAGTAACCGTTAATCTTCCGGATGTCGCTTGCGGCGCTGATGGTGCTAACTACTCTAAAGATCTTAGTAGCTTCTGGAAAAACTTTGATGAAGTACTAGAGCTTTGCCATAAAGCCTTACTCTGTAGGTACGAAAGACTTAAGGGTACCGTAAGTGATGTCGCTCCAATCCTCTGGCAGCATGGTGCTCTTGCTAGACTTAAGAAAGGCGAGACTATCGATAAGATGCTAACTGGTGGATACTCATCTATCAGTCTCGGATACGCTGGATTATGGGAATGCGTAGTAGAACTTACTGGTAAAGATCTACTTACTGAAGAAGGTCAGAAGCTTGGACTAGAGATCCTAGAGTACATGAATAAGAAGTGTGACGACTGGAATGAGGAACTTAATCTTGGGTTTGGCATTTACGGTACTCCCTTAGAAAGCACCACTTACAAGTTCGCTAGATGTCTTCAGAAACGCTGGGGCGAAATTGCTGGAGTTACGGATCGCAACTATATTACCAACAGTTATCATGTGCATGTAGAGACACCGATTGATCCATTTAAAAAACTAGAGATTGAAAGTAAGTTCCAGAGACTGTCTAAGGGTGGCGCGATCAGTTACATCGAGACCGCTAACTTGGAGAATAACTTAGAAGCAGTTCTTACGGTAATCCAATACATCTACGATAACATCATGTACGCTGAGCTAAATACTAAGTCAGACTACTGTCATGAATGTGGATGGGATCGTGAAATCCCTATCGTAGAAGATGAGACTGGCAAGTTAATTTGGAAGTGCCCTAACTGCGGTAATACAGAGTCATCTAAGATGAACATTGCTAGACGAACCTGTGGTTACATCGGACTGAATGGGTTTAACCAAGGTCGAGTACAAGAGATCTCCCAGAGATACGTTCATCTTGACTGCCATGAATGTGGGTGTTAAATGAGATATAATACTATTAGACAACTTGATATTGCTAATGGTCCGGGTTGTAGAGTATCCTTGTTCGTTCAGGGATGCTCCTTCAACTGCCCTGGCTGCTTTAATACAGTCGCTAGAGATTTCGAAGGCGGCACCGAGTTTACTGAACAGACCGTAGATACGATCCTTGCGATCGTAGAACCGTCTCATCTTAGTGGACTAAGCATCCTCGGTGGCGAACCCCTACATCCGCAGAACCGTCAAGCTGTACTAGACCTAGTGAAGAAGTTTAAGTCAAAGTATCCCAACAAAACTGTTTGGCTCTGGACTGGCTATCTTTTCGAAGATCTAGTATCCGACCTGGTCGACTCAGAAATCGATGTAATAGTAGACGGCAGATTCGTAGAAGACCTAAAAGATCTTAGACTGAAATACTGCGGCTCATCGAACCAGAGGGTTATCGATGTGAAGGCATCAATCGAAACCGGCTCTATTACATTATATAAATAAACGCGCGCGCGTATATAACGTTTGTTATTATTGACAAAACATTGCTTTTCGTTAATAATAACAAACGTTATTTTTTTATAAAAATATTTTAAAATTTTTTAAAAAACTTTTGAAAAAGGGCTTAAAAACAGTTTACAAATTATGGTAAATGTGTTATAATATATATGTAAGTTGATTAAAGACTTACCTTACTAACAGATAAATTTTTGGAGGAACAAAAATATGTATACGAAAGAAGTTGAAAAGAAAGTTGAAGAACGTTTGCTTGCTACCCATCTCACGACCAACCCTGAGTTTGATAAAGCTTGTAAAGCCGGTGATAGTCAACAGATTTTGTCGATTATTGAAACAGAAATGAATAAGAACAATTTGGTTACGAAAGGTTCTATGAAACTTAAAGCTGACATAGTTAGAATGCTTCAAGGCAGAACGAGAGTCCCCTCGTATATCGGACAGAACATTATTAACTTTGTATGGTATGCCAGACTTGCTGGTACCGGAAATGCCGTACTTAAAGTTTAACTACATAATATTGGAGATTGTACTTATGAAACAAAAACTTTATACGACACAACAACCTAAAGATAAAAAGGCAGACAGAATTATTAAGGTCGACTTCGATATTATGGGCCAACCGAGTCCAATGCACAAGTTTGCGGCTCTGAACAACAAGCCTGTTAAGTTCGAAGACAAACGAAAGAAGAAACCTAAATACAAACCGAAATATGAGTATTAACCATTTACAAGTTAAATAACATGTGTTATAATAAAGAAGTGTTTTATAGCACACGCTCAATCTAGAGTACAGAAGGAAATAGCCTTTTATTATCTCACCACAACCCAACCCTTTAGCTAACCCTTTTCCTTCTGTACTTCATACACAATAAAAATTTTTTGAAAAACTTTTCAAAAAGGCCTCAAAAACGCTTAACATTTTCGTAAAAACGTGTTATAATATATACATAAAGTTAATTGGAGAAACACTTATGGAAAAATTATTTGTTGTATGTTATGGTTCTGCAAGCCAAGATGACCACGGTAACTCCCATGCTTATTCTGATGTGCACGGTGTGTATGCTTCTAAAGAGTCTGCTTTGAAAGGCCTTGTAGAATGCAAAGACGAGTGCTATAACGAAATGGTAAATGACCCTGAAGATTACGAAGAACGTAGTATTCAAGTCTACGGTTCTGAAGCCGAAGAATACTTTGAAATTGATTACGACTTCTGTGGCACGCCCTGCGAAATCTATATTAAGATTGTAGAAAAAGAACTTAACGTTTAATTTTGGAGGAACTACATAAATGTTAATTGATACTAAAAGAGATCTCACTTATCTTGCACGCAAACTCGCAAAGCCCTACGAAAATTACTCTATTGACGAGCTTGCAAACGCTTACTGCGATGCCTGTGACACAAACAACAAAGCGCTCAAAGACATTTATATCTCTGCGTTAATTCTTCGCTTCTGGTTTAAGATTGACAAGATGTACAGAGCGAATACTGTAGCACCTAGCCTTGAGAGAGAAGACTTCTTCTGGTGGCTCTACGAAGCAATCGAGTATGCTTGTAAGTACAGAGGCTGGAAAGACCCCGACAAGAAGCTCAACGCTCAACAGTGTATCAACAAGTGTATCGATACCATCAAGCTTCAGAAGTATTACGACCTTCGTCTTGATAAGCATAAGGTAGTTAATCACTGTTGCAGTATGGACGCACCTATTGGCAAGTCTGAAGGTGATGATGTAGCGAGAACTCTTGCAGATACTCTTGAAGCAGAAGAAGGTGCAGACGTTAATGACAGTGCGTACGATGCTATCTTGTTAGTGCAGAGCTATATCAACCGCAATAAGATCATCGAAGCTATCTTGCTTGATAACATTGCGTTCAACGATGTGCAGAAGCATACGAAGAAAGTAGTTAAGGCTAAGAACTCTGCTGGCGAAGACTACAAGTACACTGAACATAGCTCGGAATTCTGGTCGTATCGGTTAATTCAGATTGTTAGCAAGTTGCCTGCTACATACAAGAACTCGTTCTTGAAGCGTTATAAGATTTCCGAAGAAAAACTTACTACAGTGCTTGACGTAATTGATAAGGCACCTAATCAGAAGCTTTACCGTTATCTTCGTAGTTGTTTGGCAGAACTTAAAGCATCGTATGTTTAATAAAAAATTAGAGGTCGATTAAACTCGGCCTCTTTTTATTGTATTATATAGTATAACGTAACTTGGAGGATTTCGTTTTGTACCTTGATTTATTTGATGAACTTAGACTAAATAAAAAGCTAGTTAAGATTGCGGGCTTTGAAGTTGCTGCATATTGGGCGGAACTACAGAGTATCCTGAAACAAGTAGTGAAGAAACAGACCGCAGATGAGCGTGGCTTCTTTACTCTAGACCGGGATTACGTAGAACGCGAGACGACTTTGTCTATCGCGAAGCAACTTAAGTGTGAAGAGAAACTTCTTAGTCTCGGCGTTTTATTAAAAGACCCCGCAGAACCGAACAAGATCTCTATTGCGGTAAACGGAATGGTTGCAGTAATCACTGATGAAGATACTACTAAACTAAAGAAGTCTGGCTCAGCGCAAGCCGATGTGAAGGCTGCCAAGATTGCTGGGATTAAGGCGACTATGAAGAAAGCAATACTTGAGACTGACTCTGAACTCAGGTTTGCTTACGAACGTTGGGTAGACGGTATGATTGACGCTGCCAACTGTAGGTTCACTAAAGCGGTAGTTCAGTTGTTCGAGAAGACCGTAACGCAGTATACTACCGACAAAGCGCTCAGACTTAAGATCATTGAGATCGCTACTGTTAATAGTTTCAAGGATGCGACTTGGGCGATCAATAGAATTTATAATCCCGGAAAGTATCCATCACCTACTGTCGCTACTAAACTTTCCGAACAAAAGATCTGCACCGGCGTATCAGACGAAGTATTTTAATAATTAGACCACACAGCCTTTGTGTGGTTTTATTTTTTTTATAAAATTTTTTAAATTATTTTTCAAAAAGGGCCTAAAAACAGTTAACATTTTTTACCAAATGTGTTATAATATAAATACAGATTGCGTGCGCGCACGTATACATTATTATAATAATAGGAGACAGACAAATGGTTAAATATCAAATCATGCAAATTGAGGACATCGAACATTGCGACTATGCTTTTCGTGGATATAAAGAAAGTAAGTTTAACTTAGACGACTACTCGGTTATCTACGAAGGCGAAATTGATAAGGTTGATGAACAAGACTTTGACATCTGTGAAATTCTTTTCTATATGTTTAACGTAGTAAAGCCCAAAGACTTCCACGGACGCTCATTGTCTGTCAGTGACGTCGTTGTGATTATCGACGGTCAACACAAGACAATGTATTATTGCGACGTCATTGGCTGGATACAAATTAAATAAAAAAAATAAAACTTTTTTCAAAAAAGGACTCAAAAACGTTTAACAAAAATGTCAAAATATGTTATAATATAAATGTAAATAAGTTTTGGAGGAAACTACCTATGTTTGAATTTACTTTTAATTATACCTTTGCTTTTCCTGAAGGCTCAATTACTGTGCAGAGTGCCGACAGCTTAGCTGATGCTGAAGAATGTGCAAGAGGTAAGGCATTGCAACTTGGCTGGCAGAATAAAGTATTAACGTACAAGACTGAAAGAGTTAAATAATTGGAGGTAAATTAAAATGAGAAAACCTAATGTACATATTGTAATTAGAAACGGTGTTATCGAAGAAGCTTACGCTGAATGCGACGTAGACATTATCGTCTATGACCTTGACTGCCCCGACGGTGATATGAAAGAAGAACTTGAAAGAAGAGTAGCAGAACTTCCTAAAGTTTTTAATGAAGTCGAAATCTTTTAAGGAGGGCTTAGTATGTTTAATATCAATGAAAAAGTTATTGAAGGTGCAGAAGCATTGGGTTGGTCAGTTAAAGAATACGACACTTATTGGTCTTTTCAACAACACTCTCCGGCGGGTGAAGATATTTGCGAAGAGTGGGAAAAGGGTACTGATATTCTTGATTGGGTTCTGGAACTTGCAGACAACTTTGATGCAGACGAGCATGTCGAAATGTGGGTAGAAGCAAAACATGCGGGTGTAAGTGGTGTGCCCTCTATCAGAGAACTTGTTGAAGATGCAGATGAAATCCAAAAGATGTTTAACGCTCTCTGCGATGTTATTAGAGAATATTGCACTGACGTTGAAGATGAAGAAGACGAAGAATAATTAAAATAGAACGGAGGAACATATTATGGAAAACTATTTGGCACAGATCACTATCGACTTTGGAATGATGGCAGACGAACACGAAGGTGCAGCAAAGAACGAACATCTTTGGGGACTCGGTGCTCCTGATGCCGAGACCGCTGAGATGCACCAAGAGAACGAAGAAACTCATAAGCAACTTGCAGAATGGTACAGAGCTATTAGCAACAACCCTGAGTGGCTCTTAGATAAGCTTCTTGCCTTTGGGGATAAATTGAAAAAATAAAAATATTAAAATTTTTTGGAAAACTTTTCAAAAACTAGCTAAAAACGCTTAACATATTTGTTTATTTGTGATATAATATATTTACAAAGATTAAATAAAACTTTTGGAGGAAAAGTATTATGTTGGAAGGAAATGTACCTGAAAAAAAGAAAGTTGAGTTTAACTATGAAATTTGGGCTCTGGGTTACGATGCAAATCAAGAAGCAACTGACCAAACTGTTTTCTTGGGCATGGCGATCACCCCTGAAGAAGCTGTTACTCACGCTAAGAAATTCTACGACCTTGAATGTATCTTTGGTAAAGGCATGGTATCTGAAGAACTTTACGAAGGTGAATACATGGAAGTTAGAGTTGAGAAGTGCTACGACAATGAGGAAGACGACGAAGTATCGTGCGAAGATACTGTTTATGTAGTAAGACTCTACCAAGACGGAACTTCTGAAGTTATCAAAGACTTTAAGGCGTAAGGAGTACATAAAATGAATAAAGAAACTTTTAATGAGATCATCAGCTCTTTACAGAGACGAGTAAACTTTTGCAAAGGTATGCTTGGAGGTATTCATACTACAGAAGATCTTAGTCAAATCTCTTTAGCTCGCGCGGCGGCGATTAGGGAGCTTTGTGCAGAAGAAGAAGTTATTATGACTAAAATTTGTATGGTAGACCTTTACCATATCATTGGCATGGGACAGCTGTCACCGACTCAGATGATGAAGTTTACTTTCTTGATGCGAGACTACTTGTCGTATCGACCTACTATCAAAGTGTTAGCCCAGCATCTTAATAAGATCGGCGAACTTCCTAATATCCCCGTTAAGACTCGCTTCAAGCTTCTCGGTCTTGGAGATCTTACTTTGACCTACGGTGAAGGTGAGGAAGTAGACGACGGTTCCGTAGAGGATTATACTTCTCTTAAGGTTGCTAAGACTATTCCTAATCCACCTGCTGATCTTCCATTCACGCTTTCTGGCAATACTCTTAGAGTAGACCTCAGTAGACTCGATTACTTTGTAGAACTTATGGAAGCTTTGTTTAACGTGAACCTTTCTGTAGATAATCTTAGAAAGAAGATTAACAACAAAGGTGAATACCTTGGCATCAACTGGCTTGGTTTAGAATGGGACGCTTGCGGTGAAACTTGTGCTGTTGGAAATGTATCCTCGGCAAACTCTCGTTTGAAGATTTTTAATTATTATAATAAAAATAAATAAAAATTTTTTGAAAAACTTTTGAAAAAGGCCTCAAAAACGTTTAACATTTGTGGCAAAATATGTTATAATATAGATGTAAGTTGAATGACGCTTACATCTATATTTAATTTTCGGAGGATATATTATGAAAGGTTATGTTATTTTAAGCAGGTGTATCGATATTCCGACAGCGGAAGACGATGGCGTGTTGGAAGCAGTACGTACAGGTTTAGCATCCGAGAAAGTTTATACGAATATTAAACAAGCAAAGACCGAAGTTGCTACTATGACCTGGAACCTTGTTGCAGAGGTCAAGACTGACAATGAAGAATACGATGAGGATGAACAAGTAGAAGTAGAGGTTGAAGAAAGTGAAACTGAAACTTTTATCAAAACCTATTTTCAAGGCGACTTGTTGAATATGTTGACTTATTCGATTATGGAGGTAGAAGTATAATGTTTTATCAAAAAGGTATTGACATCACGAACGCAAAGCAAATGTGGAACTTCTTGAACGACCACTATCAGTATTACACGATGAGTTCTTGGAACGGCTTGAAGTCCATTGCTCACAACGTTAAGTTATATAAGCTTGGACTTTCGGGTGATTGGACTGTTGCCTTAGACTTTCTTAATAACGATAACTACGACAGTCTTAATAGTATGATTGAAGATTGGGAATATGAACATCCCGGTTATAAAGTTGGTTTCAACGGTAGAAGCGGTGGTTATTTAGTTTTACACTGTAGTGCGAACAATAGTAGTATTCTTCCTGACATCGTTGAAGACTACGACTCTTATGAAGACTTCAAGGCTGGCATTAAAGATTACAATTATTATGGTGAATGTGTGAAAGATTATATTCCCACGCTCAGAAGAATTACGAAGTTGGTACAAGACTTCGATAAACTTTGTGACGACCTCAGGGATTACTGCGATGCACTTTCTAAGCTTGACTTTAAGAAAGAGGCGATGCAAAAAGCCGTAGACCTTTTCAACGAACACTACTATGATGACCTGTGTTATCTTGGTTATAGTGAACTTGTATCAGAAGACGGTTCTGTAGACCTTTCTGAGATTTCGCAGCTCACTTGTTTAGTAGAAGCTTTCATCAATATTGCAGACCGTCGTGACCTTGGTTATATCGTTAAGGTTGAAGGTGATTGCGCAAAGCTCGTAGAAAAATAAAAATTTTTCAAAAAACTTTTCAAAAAGGGCTTAAAAACGTTTAACATTTTCTGGTAAATGCGTTATAATATAATTACTGAATACGTTTGGAGGAAAACATTATGCCTACATATAATCACATTAACGATTGTGTTGATGCCTTGAATGCCTGTAAGACTATCGACGAAGTACATGACACCTTAGATAACTTCCCTAGAAAGTTTGGTGAATGGTGGGTTGACATTATTCCTGATGGTGATGGTAATCCTATTTGTGAAGTCACCAATCAGTGGTGGGACTCGTTGAATGAAGAACTTTGTGAAAATACTTATGAACTTGAAGTTAAAGTGGGGGACGAAGACTAATGTTGAAAATGATTTTGTGTGGACTTATCTGTTCTACAATGGGATTTTTTATCGGTAGAAGCTGCGGAAAGCGAGGAGACTAAACTATGATAAAAGCTACTAAGATTATCAGAGATAAAGAAAGAGGCTCTTGGGCTGTTCAAGTATTCCACAAAGAGTCTGGTAGATACTACTGGCTCGATGTTCATTATGAGGATTATGGCCACGGTAAAGATTTAATTATCGACTGGAACCAGTATATTTTTTATAATACTGACGAAGACGATCAGGCTAGAAAAGCTTTTCAAGAACAGTGTGATAACTTTGATGAGGCAATTTCTGCGGTATACTCAGCTTTGGAGTCTGAAGGTGAGGTAGTAGAAGACGACAACGGTGATTATCATATCAGTGTAGATTGGAAAGCAAAGAGTTGGGAACTTAAATAAAAATTTTTTGAAAAAATTAGAAAAATTTTCAAAAAAGGGCCTAAAAACGCTTAACATTTCTTTAATTTTGTGTTATAATGTATATACAAAACAACAAGGACGGACATAAACATGAAAACCTACATTGTATCTGATTATCAAAACTGGAACGACCTCTCTGCTGACCTTACGGCTGACTTGGCTGAAACTCTTGGTACTGCGGTCTCGGC
>JAEIGA010011614.1_pt1 | contig 13374 bp, 19 predicted proteins | sample 9270691 | NCBI WGS metagenome assembly JAEIGA01 (sample SAMN17057246, study PRJNA624740) | gut metagenome | biome: biome; isolation source: fecal sample | host: Bos grunniens | place: China: Xizang | collected 2019
CTGTTGATCTTGATAGACTTGAAGCAACACAAATTGTGTCAAAGTTTTATAGTCTTATTATGGACCATAAAGCCGAAACCAGTGAAAAGATTTCCTATGCAATAGAAATAGGTTCCCAAATTTGCGAATTAAATTATTACCTTAATGAGAAGGAAATTGAAGATTTAAATATAATCGCCAAAACGAAACGCACCGATTTTCAAAACGAAATGCACCGAAAAATATTTTTTCACGGTGCATTTTTTTGTGTGTGGGTAAAACAGCAAAGGCGGTGCAACATCATTGCATCGCCTTTGCTTTTCTTGTGCTGTGAGGGTTTTTGCCTACTTAAAGTATCTATCCCACAGCTTCGTCTCTGTTGCGTCGTCGTCGGTGATATAGTTGACTACCATCGCTATCACCTTGGTGTTGTAGCTCTCTTCATTAGGCCACCACTCCATCAGCATACAGATGTTGTCGTGATATATCATATTAAGCAGCACATACCAGTCCCACTCGTTATATGGCATATCTCGAAAGTCTGCACGCACCTTGCGAGCGTAATCTATGCTGTAATGCTCGCCTTGCACCTTGTGCTTGTCAGAACCTTCTCGCTCGCAGTGATACATCTTATCTACTATCATCTCGCCGAGCATTTCATCGAAATGCTTGTCGTAAAAAAGATTGATAGTCTCATTGATGAAGCTCTCATACACATCAGGATGATGATCTTTCATTCGCTCCAATAAGACATCCACTTGCTTTACGCTTGCCCACATCTTTTTATCGTCGCCGACACGGCTGTTGGCGGCGACGATGTCATAATACATTCCCATTACTCAGTCCTCCATGTTATGCAGTCGGCGGTGTAGTGGTTACGATTAGCGAAGTAAGCATCCGCACCTCATTGGTGATACTGCAACAGTCTTGCGTAGCTATTGCAGTGGTGTTGACAACCGAGCCGACAGTGCTTAACGTTACCGCAGGAACACCTGTAGCCGAGTACACCGGTATTGTCAGCTTCAAGCCTACGAAGTCTTGTTTGGGACACACGTCGCAACAGCCTTGCACGTAAGGCTTGTAATTCACGCTTCCGGTTACATTGATGGTAACGGCGTAGGCGTTGTTGCCTACCGACACTGGCGAGCCATCAACGGTGCAGTTAAGAACGCCTTGTAGCGGATAACTACCATTAATACACACCTTGCGATTGCCACACAGGTAATGCACCAAGTCAAGCATATACTCTTGCGAGGTTGCCGACGGTGTAGCTGTAGGCACCAGATTAATACTTTGGAGAAAAGTTTCTCCGTTTTTTCTGCATTTGCACATTTTTTTAGGTTTTAATTTTTTATTCATCCTCAGGAACTTCTATCTCGCCGTCCTGTTTCGGCGTTATCAATTGAACATTGCTCATCCCTTGCATCTTTACTTGCATCTCGATAAGCATTACTTGATTGCTCTTCGCTATCATCACCGCACAGTAAGCATGGTTAGCACTACTGCAGGTCTCGCAATGATTGTCACATCCTTGTTTATTCATAAATTCCTATCTTAAAAAATTATCTACTGCATTTTTTACAAAAGAATTTCCATTTGCGAGCTTATCCACCGCTTGTCGCAGCTTCACAGCCGTTATGGCTATCCCTCGCTGTCTATAGCTCTCTATTAAGCCTCCTATTGCCTTGCGACACTCTTCTACTTCCTTGTCACTCTCGGCATATATATATAACTCTAATTTCTTCGCTTGCATAGTATATTATCTGTTAGTTAGGCAATGGTGGTATATTGGCGGCACCACTTGCTGTTGCAGGTGCTTTCTTTCCGACAATTCCCATCACAAAGCCTATTAAGTCTAGTATATCGTCTTTGTTATTCTTAATGAGGCCGCTCACCTCTTCTACGCTAGCCTTAATAGTCTGCATTTTCGACGGAGGGATAGGATCAGTGTCGGGTAGATCCATATCTGCAGCGAAAAACTCGTACATCTTCGCAGCCTTCTCAAGATCGCCTTCTGCGACAGCTAAGCACGTCATCTTTAGAGACAATTTGCTTGTTGCATTGATTCTGCTAAGGTTTTGCACCACCATTTTATTGTCCTTGCCAAACATATTATTATTCCATTAAATAAGTAAAGGAAAGGCGACTGTCGCCTTTCCTTATGCAAAACTTATTGATCGCAACATCCGCGATCAATACGTGGAGTTGCAGGGTTCCACAATGACACCGGTGTAGGACATACTTGTCCGCCACCCATTCTGCTAGCAAGCAATGCAGCTTCAAGCTGATTTGCTGCGTTAGCATTAGCGTAAGCACCGGCACTTGCACCGCCTGTTGCTACGTCGATGTAGTTTTTCAAAGTTGGGTTGTTGGCCAAGTTGAAGTTGTGTTGATGGTCACGGTCTTGCATGTAGCCTCGTGCTAGCAAGTCTATCTCACGTTGATTTCCTCTAGCGATAGCTCTGCTGTTGATGCCGGCGAAAACCCATGCACCGATACCTACTACTGCTGCTCCTACGCCGATAGCCAAACCGGTTATCGAGGTGCTGCTTGCTCTCTTGCTGCTTTTGTTTGCAAGGTCGAAATGCTCAAAGCTACTCATGTCGCTTCTGCGATTGGTGTGATTGTCTAGCAATAACAATTCTTCTGCTGTCATTTTCTTTCTTTTTTTAGGTTAGTAAAATTCATAAATTGAAATCGATTTCGTTTGCAAAATTACGACTTTTACCACCCCCTCCGCAAGTAGTTCTTAGACAGTTCAAGAACTCTTCTTAGACAGCTCTGCAAGTAGCCAATTATCAAGCATTAAGAAATGTTTGTCGTATGTTTTTTTAGCTGAATATTGATTGATAAGGTTACACACTGTAGCCTTTTTTAGGCCTGTGGCGTGCATTATCTCACGCCTTGTGCAATGGTGTTGCAACATATATGCAACAAGTAGTGTGCGTGCGTCTACGCACTCCATATAGTTACGCCTTATCCAATCGGCAGGCAGTTCTATTATACTTTCTATTGTTTTTTTTATTTCCTCGCATTTATCTTTGTAATACATAAACAAAAAGGGTTTATCGGTGTTATTATTACACCAACAAACCCTGTCTGATTTATATTTTTTTTGCGGAGCTTACGAGAAGTATAGCTCCGCTTCTCTTTCTCGCCGACGTACCAACCCCGGCAAGACTTCCTTCTTCTTAGTTTTCGGGTTCGTCACATACTTCCACTTCTTCATCTCATCGGCAATCTTGAGATTTTCTGGATTCGCCAAGACCATCTTACGCAGTGTACTCTTGCGATAAGCAGACACACCAATATTGAAGACAAACGACACAAGTGCATTATATTGGTCAATAGATAGTCGACACTCAACATCCTCTAATACTTCCGCTACCTCCAGCATATCCTGCTCTAGCAATTTCTCTGCTTCTCGTTCAGTTATCTTCATACCCTTTTTCACTCCCTTAGTATGTCCCCAACCGATAGTCCACACACCAGCTGGGCAAAGATACGCTTCTAGGCGTAACTCTTCAAACTCTTTTATTAATTCTATTGCTTTTTCGCTCATAGTTATTGTAAAATTGTTGCAACTATATTTCTATATGCTACATCTGCTATTTGATAATATCCTCCTGTAGAAGGATGTACTCCGTTTGTTCCTATATTTTCAACTAAACTACTACGAGTATTAACTGCTTTGTTAATATAAGGCATATTATTCTCACTATCAAATTGTGAAGATACATTTACAAATTCAACATAATCAGAATATCCATCTTCATTTGCAAAGTCTTGATATGCGTTATTCAGATTCAATGCAGATACAACCATACCGTAACTATCAGCATAAGAAGTACCTGTAGCACCATAAGAAGCACCCATACCTCCATTAATAGATGGAACTTGAACCCCCATTATTTTTAACTTTGCATTTGGAAATTCAGTATGAAGTGTATCTGCAAAAACTTTAGCCTGTGCAATTATGCTTGTAAAATCAGTTTGCCATGCACTAAAAGCATTCCATGTTAATAAGGTATACACAACATCAATTCTTCCACTACAAAATTCATTAGCATAAGGGATAAAACTCATTTTATTATTATCTTCATCCCACAATGGATTAGCACTATCTTCTTGTGTCGATGAAAAATAAATACTATTATCACCATTTCCGCTTATTTTGATTAGATTCCCTTCATTGCTAGGCACGCCTGCATCTGGCGAAATAGAACAACTTATTTCACCATTACCATTTGTAACATTTATCTCTTTAATTGTGAATTGACAGTTATTATTAGAATATACAGCATCTACAGATAATGTACTAACATTTTCAACAAAAAATCTATATCTAACCTCTCCTCTATATATATAGGCATTCCAACTCCAACCACCTACACCATAAAAACCGACATCTCCCACTTTTTTCTTCCCAACAAAATTTATGTTCGATAAATTATCACCTATCGGTGTTCCATCACTTGCTAATAATCGTCTTGCAGTTTCTGATACCCATGTTCCTCCAGCAGTTAAACTATCACCGAAAACAGCTATATTAATAGGTTGAGTAGGTTGTGCAGCTTTATTAGTAACTATCAATGTCGTTGATGACTCACCAATAATAACTCCATTATTATTAATAACTTCTAACTTTAACGAGTGTTGTCCTATATGTGAAGAGTTGGGCGTTAATTCATAATATCTAGGATATTGTTTTCCTATTGAACAACTTACACGTATATAATATATATAAGGATTAAACATTTCAATACATCCCCTATAAAATAATTGAAAAGTATCTCCAACAACAGCATAAAGTTTGTCAGGCAAAGAAATATGTACAATCTCTATATCACTATTTATTGCAGGAATATAATCTGCTTTTAATACTATTTTTTCTTCATACGGTTCATAAGGCAATGGAGTATCTCCTCTATTAATCATAATTTCAGAAGTATTACCAAGACTGAATCGTACATAAGCATCGCCTTCTTGATAATCTATTACTCTAGACCTATATGCCCTAATAAAATTCTTATTCTCATCGTACACAGCATGTCCAATTGTTTGTCCTGCTATATATCCATTAGTTATTATTAATCCTTTTGAATCAATAGATATAAAATCGCTAACACCATATCCATAGACTCTAGACAAACTTCCATCTGTAGTATCGATATAATAAGTACCTATAGTTGCTTTATTCGGATTATACAAATTTAATAATTCCTTTTTTTCAAAAAAAGAAGTATCTTGAGGATTAATTGGAACTCCTGTAGGAATAGCTAATTTAGGTTGATAATTTTCGTATACAGTTGATTTTGTACCTTCTTCTATTTGAAAGTCATCCCAGTCTGATTTATAGATGCTTAATCTAATATATCTGTCATTTTCTGATGGAACAATAGTTTTAATACTATTGTCATAGCTAATAATATTAAAATCAGCATCATAATAATCTACAAATCTAGCCGAAAAATTACAAATGTAATTTTTTCCTTTCTTCAAGAAAATATAATCAGATACATTAAAAGTTGTGTCAGCATAAATTACTCCATTGCTACAATAAGCATCATATATAACATTTTTAGATAATTTGTTGAGCAAATTTTTGCTTCTTACAAGAGAATCTCCAATCTTATTTATATCTATGCTATTATTACTTATTGAATCTCCTACTATTATATTATCAGTTTTAATTAAATCAAAAAAATTAAGGAAGTTCCGATTATAAAGATTTTTATCAAGTTCTATTTCAAGACCATTATAGTCTTCATATTCGCTAATAGGTATACTTGAATATAGATAAGCGGTTGTGTCATCTTCATATTCACTATAATTTATATATACATTAGCTTTTATTGTAGCATTATTGCTATTTATAAACTTAAATACAAATCTATTCTCAAAACCTTCATTATGTGCAGCAACATATAAACTATTATCAATTTTGTATATGTATATATAATTAAAATAATTAATAAATTCTTTTGGTAGATAAAGCCAACTATATTTGTTTATCTGATTTGCCAACGGGTGCGTTGAATTTGTATATCTTCGTTTTTCAAGATATGCAACAACTTTTTCCCAACTACCATTATAGCAGAAAAAAGCAATCTCGCCATCAGCAACGGCTAAACCACCATAGTTAGGATAAGTGCCAACCTCGTTAGCTACGTAAAACACCTTCTGCGTTGGCACAGGTGGAACACCGTCGGGCGTGGCTACACCCATAAATGTAGCTCCTGCTAACCCTTGTAGTATATATGATGTATCCTCGTCCTTGTGAATATAACTATCCAACAAGGCATGAAACTGTTCTTGTGTTGGTTTAGCACCTGTCTTAAAGTATGACTTTAATTTTTCTAACGATGTAATGCTCATATTGTTATTCCTCCATCTATTACTGTATTAAACTCTATTACTGTGCCACCATCCAATTGTGCGGCTATTGTTATTATGCCTGTCGACACATCTGGCACGACGTACTTATACTCACCGCCAACCTTTACCGGCAGCAACACCTCTGTAGTTGGTATTGCCGAGGAAGGCAGCTGTATTGTTGGCGTTATTTGCCCACCAACGACATACTTGCCTTGTATCAAGAAATTGCCCCCAATCCATCCGCCTTTCAGCGTGCCGGCATTCGTCGCTATCAACGCATTACTATCGGCAGTTGTCAGCACCGACATTGCTGTGTCAGGACGGATAAGAGTAGCTTTCAATCGTCTTGTATCAGGAACATATATTTCACCCTCGCTAGACCACTCGAAGTGCTGTTCTGTCGACACTACCACAGTTGTGTCGTTTTCATCGTTGATTACATCTGTTGTGACTAGCTTAAGATATTCATAAGATGTGTTGAAAGACGAGACAACATTATATATCTCGCCATTATATACGACATATCCGGCATCGCCATTACTCACGCACCCCGATAATATATAGTTATACTTCACACCTCTGTCTCGCATCTCGCCAATAGCCTTGGAGATGTGCATATATGTGTCTTGCATCTCGGCTAGCCTATCCACCGTAAGTGGAAAACGTTCGCCGTCCAATTTCAATTTATTCATAATAAACTATTGTATATAATGTTGTTACTAATTTATATCTATCTAAAATTGCTCTTATATCTGTGTCCATAGTGCTATACTGAGCAGGTATACGCACAATAAACCTGCGTGTATACCTTATCGCTGCATCCGAGTATATAATTGTAGGAGTGGAGTTAGTTATCGCCACATCTCTACCCATGCCTTGCTCATATATGTATAAGTATTCTTGATTGGCTACATCCTCGATGGTAACGAGTGCGAGGTCACAACCCAATAGGTCGGCAATAGCACGGCGTAGGTTAATCACTTGGCAGTTGTAAGTGCGTTCTCGTCGCTCTCTTTCCACATATTGCAGCCATGCTGCATATACGTTGCTAAGGCATTGCATTATTGCTGCAACAATAGCATTGAGTAGCTCTGAACCACGCAAAACAGCAGGCAAGAGCAATTGCCTTAACTTCTCGAAGTCTATTCTCATATATTTACTGCTTTATAAGGTTGATAATTTACGGCTACGCTCGCTACCTGCCAATAGCCTGATGTAGATAGGCGTTGCACACTCAAGGCCACAGGCGTATCTTCGGCGTACTGCACCATGCACGATGTTATATTGGCGAGCTTCACACCGTCAACGGCCAATATCGCATTATTAAGATTGTTGAAAGTAAGAATGCCGTCGAACTCAAGATTAGATACATACTCACGGATAGCCGTCTCTACCTTGCCATCGGCAGGCCGAAGGTACAATGCATCGTAATACACATCGACGCTAACCATTATCTTATCTCTATTCTCGTTGACAATTACAATCTTAGTCCCTGCATCCTTATATTGCTGCAGCCACGAAGCAAGAGCACTCGCTGCATCGGCATTGACCACATCTCGACTACCTGCTACGCCTGAGGCTATCTTTATCTGTAGCTTATTGTCGAACTCATTCACAGCACAGTATTTGATAGGACTATCGCCGTCGTATTCGAACGAAAGTACTTGATTACGATACCACAGTGCTGTATGTGGCAGTCGTGCATCGAGGTCGGCACGCACCTCTTGCTTATGCGTGTCGAATAGCTGTTCCAATAGCCATATACCCACTGCACAGCAGTAGAATATAATATTCTCGATGCTAACCACCGAGAACGCCTTATCAAAGGTTTCTCCATCGGCTATACCGTAACGTTCTCGCACCGTCTCGTTAGCAATATAGGCATTGCCTATCTCTGTCTTTATTTCATTTATTGTCCTCATTTTACTCTGAAATTCTGTTCAATAAACCAATATCCAATTCCTTTCATAACTTGCTCGTCTCGTACCTTGCCGGCAATGGTGATATTATCAACTATCAACGCATTAACCACACTTGGCTCGAGAATGTCTCCCTCGTCATATAGCAATGCCTTGCCTTGCACATCGTCGGTAATCTCGACATTGTTACGCAGTGCAAGAGCATACACAGCTTCAAGGCTGCCACATTGCTGTATTGCAACGTCTATCGTCGTCTGACTATTTTTTCCTAAATATTCCATATAATATCAATATTGCAACTACAATGGATGATATGACATACCACAGCACATTGCTATGCCGTGGAGCTTGTTCAACTATTCTCTCTTGCACGTATATAGTATCTGAGTTACTGTTAGTCTTATATATATATCTATCCACTATCTCGTGCGTATGATGGTGCACGGTGTCGTTAAGATAGAACACGCTATCCACCACACGCACCTTCTCACGGCTCACCACCGTATCCACAACCACCACGGTGCGATGGTTGAGTTCCAGTTCTCGAGTAGTTCCACAGCTACTACAGATAGCTAATATTATTATCGCGAAGTATCTCTTCATACTTTTTCCGTAATATCCTTAAGTCTTTCAGCTCTCTCTTACTTTCTCTTAGTCCTTTTATTTCTTCTCGCAGTGAAGTTAATTCCGTTGTTATCATGTCTATTTCGCCATGCAGCTTAGCATTCTCTTTCCTCATGCTCACAAGTTCCTCGAGCAATTCCTTATTCTTACTCGATAGCATATCGATACTGTCTTGCATCTCATGGAGGAAATCATTTTTACGTTTCCTTGTGCCGACTATCCAACCGACAGCACCGGTTACTACCGGTATCAAAATGTTCAATAATTCCAACCAATCCATAACTAATAGTGTGCTTCTATATTCAACTTGCCATCCGAGGATATGCCTATGCTGTCTATTGTCATTTTCTCTGTTGCAAGCTCATTGCGGATGGCCTGCAATAGCATTGCAGGGTCTTCGTCGCCAACAAATCTACGAATACCTACGCCACGCAATGGTGCTTCTCTTATCTCACCTTTCTCCGAGATAATCAGCAATTCGACATTCTGATTAACGATGTCGCCAATCACCATCGAGCCATTGCTCACCTGTATATCTCTATCCTCGTCTAGCAGTATTCCCTTCATATTAATGCTTTACTTTTTCATTCTCTATAGCCGAAAACGTCAGCTGTTGTGCCGACATTGTAGCTGTATATGTAGATGCTGCCGCCGCTCCTGCAGGTGCACCTGTGGCAGGCAGAGCCGTTGCAATAGCGTTATTCATCGCCGTAAGATACTTCTTAATGGCGTTGAAGTTATCCATTATCTCGCTTGCAATAGGCACACCGCCATTCTCGCCTTCGTTGATTACCACATTGCCGGTGATAGCTACTTCTTCAATCTCGGAATACATAATAACAGCAAGCTCACTGCCTGCTCCGGAGATGCGACCAACGATAACATAAGAGCCTATCTTAGGCCTTATATTAATGCCTTTAGCCCCGTTAGTTGCTATTGTTCTCACATCCTTATACAATGTGTCTCTCATGTCTAGCACATCGCAGGTGTCGCCGTCGTGCTTCACTACTTTAGCGATAAAAACTGTTACGTCACTCTTAAGCAAGCGTTGCATTCCTTGTACTATGCGTTCTATTCTCTCGTCCATATCTCTTAATTTAATTGATTTCCAAGCTCTATTATTCTTCTGCCACCCGAAGTGGAGAAGCGTGTGGTTACTGTTCTTATCTCATACTTGCCTGTTCGGCTTGGGTTGTGAATGTCTTTAATTTCGGCCACCATAGCCGGACAAGCGTATGGCAATAAAAAGGTCGTCAACCTACCTCTGTAGCCATCACTATGTCGCATCTTCTCTAGTATTGCCTCTGCTCTTGTACGTAGATCTGCAGCGTTTCCGCTGTCGTAGAAGAACACAGTGCGTTGCTCGCCGTCGTTGTCGCCTATCTCAATCTCGGTCTTGGTATTATCTTTTTTGATAAAGACGGCCTTGATCTTTATCTTTCTATCTTGCGTGCTATGTTTTAGTTCGTTAGTGCCGATAGTATTAACGCCTATGCTATACTTCGCTGTGCCTTTGCGAGGTACGAAGTCCAAGCCTGCGTACAGCTCATTATCCGATAGGTATATAGTTAAGCCGTAACGCTCTTTGAGCTGTTGCAATGCCTCCCTCTTATTAATGTCGGCAGGGATGACGTAGTTTATCATCTCTACCGTAGGAAGGTCGCCGTGTAGCGTTATACTCGTGTCAGATATAATGTATTGCATCAGTTCTCGAAGGTTTGTCTTTGCAAAGGTACAAGTTTTTAAACTCTTAGTTAGCTCGTACTCATAGCCTATGCACTCTAATGTCATTTGTTGCGAGATGTCTATATTACGTATGTAGCCTGAGAACTCAGGCTTAATGTGCTCTTTATCCATGCCGAGATAGACATCTATTCTATCGCCGACGTGCATCTTATCAACGTTCTGCACATTGCTCACCTCGCCATCCACGCTACGCCACTTAGATGTGGCAGGTATCCTTACCACGCATGTAGTGTCGAGACTGTCGATTGTCTTCTTAACCTCTACACTGTTCACGTGGTAGAACCAAAACGGTCTGCCGTTAGCCGGCGACACCTGCACTTCGCAACATAGAACATAATACATATCTTAAGCCTCCTCTAGTTCAAATTCAACGTCACTCAATAGCTTAATCTCGTAAGGCTGCACATTCTCATAGCCGGATAGCGAAGGCAATGACATGTCAGTCATTATCACTCGCTCGCCATCTGTCATGCACATCGAAGTGCGTGCGTTATTTACCCATAGAGGCTGATGCTTCTTATACATATTGATAAGTGTCTGTACCTCCTTCTCGGGATAACCTTTCGAGTCGGTAGAGACTATCAAGCCTTTGACTGACAATTCCCAATCGCCAATACTTATCTCTTCCTTAACCGTGCCACCTCTATTGATTAGCTCAGTAGTAACTATCTTCTTGCGATTCGTGATAGTCATTACGGCGTTCTGCAACAGGAACCGCTCCGCACCTTGTGCAGATGTAGATAGCCACGTAGGCATAAAGGCAGTAACGCCTCTTGCAGTGGTGATGTAGAGTGGCACTCCTTTGTCCGACATAGTTTTCGGCTGTGTACGGCTGAAGCCGTAGCCACCTGTGGCTTTGCCCTCGAATGGTGGCAGGTAGTTGAGCAAGAACTCAGGATAGATGCCACTCCACACGTCTTTTACTATCTTCTTTAAGTCTATCTGCATATTATTGTGTTGCGATTCTATTAGCACTATTAACTACTCTAAGAAGACCTTCTACAAGCTCGTTCTCCAGCTCTGTTATGCCTTCCTTGACAGTTGTAGCCTTCATATTGTAGTTCTCAATTAAGTTTCTGAAAGTAATATTGATATTCTGCTCTCTGCGACCTGCCGAGGTTAAGCTTGTAACGGCCGACATGCCAGACATCGGCGTTTCGGTGGTGGAAACATCGCCACCGGATAAACCAGCGGCTGATGTTGAGGTTTGGCTCATGTCGGCAATCTGAGATAATGCACGATTAGCTCTGTCGTAACTGCTTAGATATGTCTTCACCCTACTAAAGTCTTCAACTCCAAGGAATGTACTTTCAAGTCCTAACGCCTTGATAAACGCCATTCCTTCTGCATCAACAGCCTTGTTGATACCTGACTTCCCATAGATGCCGTATGCCTTACCTCGCAGCTTACCTATCACATCTTCTTGTGATAAACCGTGTGTCTTAGCGTATTCGCCAACAGCAAGCTCGACTTCTGCATAATCTGTATTATGCTGTTCTGACAGACTTTCCAAACCTTTAAGTCTCGCACGTTGGCGTAGCTTATCAAGCAGTATATCGTAAGCACCGCTAAGCTCGTTAGTGTTGCGTAACTCGTCTTCTATCTCCTTATTGAGGTCAGGATACATAGACTTCAACTCGTTGACCAGCGAGTTTCGCTCCTTGCTCTTGGGGTTTGTCTGCTTAAGCCTTGCAAACATCTGATCTAAGCCAGTCTTCTCTTGTGCATAGTACGACGACATCGTACTCTTCATGCCTTCGAACTCATCTGCGGCTTCCTTAGTACGCTTCTTTAGATTCATAAGCACGCCAACCAAAGCCGATATTACGCCGACAACGGCAAGCACAGGATTCTTGTACATCGCCTTATTCAGCAGTAGCTGTGCCTTCTCGCAGAGGAGTAGCCAATAGTATTGCAACTTACTTGCGATAGTCCATCCCTTGGTAGCGAGTGTGGCTTGTATCGTCGCCACCTTCAACGCAACAAGAGCGGTGGTAAATGCCACGGCTGCAACCTTATTTTGACTCATGAATTTCACCAACGAGATGAAGCCTGTAGCTAGCACCTTGATAGGCGTTAGCACAGCACCGACAGCCTTAGCTATGTTCTCAAAGTTAGCCACTATTCTAATACCTACATCCAATACGCTATTGACGGCAGGGAGCATCCTTTCTGCCATCTCTGTTAGCTTGCCTCTTAGGTCGCCAAGCAAGACTGCGAGCTTTCCACTCGTAGTCTCACTCATCTTCGTCATCATGCCGTCGAACTGCCCTCCTGCCGATGTCGCACCACGGAAAGCATCTTCGAGCATCTGTGCAGATATTAACCCTTTGCTCATTTCATCTTTAAGTTGAGCAATAGACTTGCCTGTCTGCTTACTCATCTCGTTCAACGGATTAAACCCTGCGTTAATCATCTGCAAGAGGTCTTGCCCCATTAGTTTGCCTGTAGATGTTGCCTGCGAGAATGCAAGTGTAAGACTAGCAAGTTTCTGCTTGTCTCCCATTGCCACATTGCCGAGCATCTCCAGCGTTGGCATTATCTTTTCTCCAGCGATGCCGAAGCCGAGCATTGTCTCGGCAGACTTCTGCAGTTCCTCGCTGCCGTATGGTGTTTCATTGGCAAACTTGGCAATCTCGGCAACCATCTTATTAGCTCTGTCGGCAGAACCTAGAAGCACCTCGAATTTCGCTCGAGTGTTTTCCATCTCCATACCTAGTGAGATAAA
>JAEIGA010011615.1_pt1 | contig 13374 bp, 13 predicted proteins | sample 9270691 | NCBI WGS metagenome assembly JAEIGA01 (sample SAMN17057246, study PRJNA624740) | gut metagenome | biome: biome; isolation source: fecal sample | host: Bos grunniens | place: China: Xizang | collected 2019
GCGGAAGATGAAGATCGAGGTGGGAGCCTCCGAGTCACACTTAACTTCGTTGCCCTCCACGTCGGTGAGCACGTTTGCGTGTTTGGGATCGGGAAGAACGTTGAAGATGAACTCCATAATACGTTTCAGACCAAAGGTCTTCTTTGCCGAGCAGCAGAAGATGGGCATAAAGTCGCGGTTTGCAACACCATCCCTCAAACCCTGACGGATCTCGTCGGGCGAAAGGTCGTTGGTGTCGAAGAATTTGACCATCAGAGCCTCGTCGTTGATAGCCGCAGCCTCCAAAAGCTCATTGTGGTAATCCATTGCGCGGTCCATCTCCGAAGCGGGAATCTCCAACTCCTCCTGGGTGCCATTGTCGTCTTTCGCTTTGTACATCTTCATGGTGAGCACGTCGATGATGGCGTCGAAACCAAGACCGGGGTTGAAGGGGTACTGAACGACTACGGGTTTGATGGGCGAACCTGCCACGGTCGATTCGATAGCCTTCTCCCAAGTTGTACCCTCTTTGTCGAGCTGGTTGATAAGACCTACAACGGGCATCTTTGCTTGTGCCGCATAGCGGCTGTGGATCTCACTACCCACGTCGAAACCGTTGTGACCGTTGATAACAAGGGCTGCAAGGTCGCAAACTTTATATGCCGTAAATACGCCACCGCACAAGTCATCCACACCGGGAGTGTCGATGAAGTTGAATTTGTGGCCCTGGAACTCGGTGTAGATAACCGAGGGGAAGATGCTTCGGCCCTGTGCCTGCTCCACTTCGGAGTTGTCCGAGAGGGTGTTGCCAGCCTCGACAGTACCTTTACGGTCGATAAGTTTACCTTCAAATGCAAATGCTTCGGCAAGAGTGGTCTTGCCGCTACCCGTGCCGCCAACGATAGCTACGTTGCGGAGTTCGTGAGTTTGATAAGTTTTCATTTTCGTTATTGTTTAGTTATGTTAGTTTCGGTTGTGCTCAACGTTTGAGCCCTTAAAGGTATAAAAAAAATTCCAAACTCCTACAATAGATGTGCGATTTCCAAATGTTTTTAGTATCTTTGCTTGCAAGATGGTAGAATTTTTAGAGAAAATAGAGAGGCTCAAAGGGCTTCTCGGCGGCGAGAAAAAGCGTGTGGCGATAGTCACACACACCAATCCCGATGGCGATGCTGTCGGCTCGTCGCTTGCGTGGGCAACGATTGTCGGCTCCTTTGGACACGAGGTGTCGGTGCTTGTGCCCAATAGGTATCCCGCGTTCCTCGACTGGATGACGGGTATTGAGGGGGTAATCATTGCAAAGGAGAATCCCGAGTTTGCCGTGGAGAAGATCGCTACGGCCGAGTTGGTCTTTGTAATGGACCTGAACAAAATCGACCGACTCGATGCAATGAGCGAGCCCCTGCTGGCCTCCTCTGCACCCCGAGTGCTCATCGACCACCACCTGATGCCCCCCGATGACTACGATTTGCAATTCTCCTATCCACAGGATTGCTCCACTGCCTACGTTACCTATAAGATTATAGAGGCGGTGGCGGGTGTGGATGCCATCACCACAGAGATGGCGGAGAACCTCTATGCGGGTATTATGACCGATACGGGCAACTTTGCATTCAGCTACATCACTCCCGAGCTGATGCGTGCCGTTGCGGGTTTGTTGGAGCGAGGCTTGGAGATTCCGAAGGTCTATAACGCTGTCTATAACTCCTATTCGGCTTCGCGTGTGAAACTCCTCGGCTACTCGCTCGGTCGCAAGATGGAGATTCTCCACGACGGCAAGGCGGCTTGTATGTCGCTCACCGAAAGAGAGATGCGCCGCTACAACTTCCAGCTGGGCGACAGCGAGGGCTTTGTGAACTATCCTCTGACCATTGCCGGAATGAAGATGTCGGCGCTCTTTATCGAGACTCGCAAGTTCGTGCGTGTGTCGCTCCGTTCGCGTGGCGACGAGGTCGATGTGAACATCTTTGCAAGGCGCTACTTCGGTGGCGGCGGACACAAGAATGCCGCGGGCGGAAAATCCTTCATCTCGATTGACGAAACAATCGAATATTTCAAAAAATCGGTTGCAGAGTTCTTTGCAGAGATCGGTTTGATAGAGTAGGGCAGAGCCTCGGAAAGAAAAAATCGAAAAAAATGCACGAGCGATGCAACGTTTTGCACCTCTCGTGCATCTATTATATATAAGGACCAGATTCAACAATAAACATAGAATCCTAAAACTCGATAAGGCCTATGAAAAAGTTTCTACTACTCTTGGTTGTGGCTGCGATGTTCCCCGTGCAGATGCTTGCCGACGAGCCACAGACCTCCATTGTTGGGAATTATGAGCATTTGAGCTTCGGCGAGCGATTCCTCTCGTGGGAAACCCCTACGCTATACACCAAATTTGAGTTGCGCATCGGTGCCCCCATCTATGACCTCAATCATTTGAGCACGTTTGCTCGTGCCGGTGGTTATTATCACCCTGCGGGAGTTGGCGGTGCGGAGGTGATCTATGGCGGAAGCCTCTATAATGAGTATGCCCAAAGCGCCTACAAGAGTGGTGGATGTAACTGGGGCTATGCACCCGAGGTAAGCTTTATGGTGAAGTGGGACGAGAGATTCCAGATAGGCGTGATTGCGGGCTTTGCTTGGATGCATCAGAATCGTTATAGCGTGCTGACAAGCGAGATTGTGGAGGAGAACGATGCCTATATGCTGTTGCTAAACCCCACGCTGCGCTACAACATCATTAGTAACAATTGGTTGAGATTCTATGTTCAGGCGGGCCTCTACAACATCCTGACCTATCAGAACATTAGAAAGTTCTGGGACGAGGTGGAGCTATTTTGCGGCTATGGTATGGCGGTGGGCGGCAGGATATACCTCTTTGCCGAAGCCAACTTTGGCAGTATGAACACCTACACCCAGTCGCTCGGCGTTGGTTACAGATTCTAACCCCTTAAAAAAATGAAAATGGCTATGAGAAAATTTCGATACATATTCGCATTGGCACTCTCGCTCTCGATTGTGGGGTGCGACAACGATAATGGCGACGAGTGGCTGACCGACTCATTTGATCCCACTGCCCCCGCAATGGTACTCTTCCAGCATAGCGCAAGGGCGATTGTGGGTGCTTCGGGACTCCTCGTTGAGGCGCTCAACCTGAACGAATATATCCTCTCTCCCGACGAGGAGAGCCGCTTGGCATTGGAGGATGTGCTCTACCCCTACGACAAGGTGCGCAAAAGGGAGGGTGATTTGTGGGCCATCTATAACCAGTCGGCCGAGGATCTCTACTACCTCACCGATGGTGAGCCTTTGTCCGAGGTGGGTGCCTTGTGGGAGGTGAGAAAGAGTAGGAGATTCTTCTACGAGCGTGCCGAAAATAAGGTTGCGCCCACCATCGAGAGCCTCGGCGGTGATACCTATAAGGTGACAATGGATGAGTGTATGATGCCTTTCTTTACACTCCAATATGACTTGACCTACTACCTGCGCGCTTGGTCGAGCCGGGCAGCATCAAATACCGCCGTGACTCTCGACCTGACGATCCGGACCAACAATAGCGCCTTCCGCAGAGGCGAGGCCGAGGAGCTGACCTTCACGATTTCGGGTAGTGGTAAGTGTAGGAATGGTGATATGTATGTCTCCTCGGGAAATTACTATTGTGTGACGTTTGATATTGTCGAGCCCGTGACATTTACCTTCCTCACCGATGCTGTGATGAAGAGCGATTGCGTTGGTACGGGTGTGATGGAGATTACCAACGATATTATCGACGTGGAGGCGACGATGAGTCCCCTCAATGTCATTGCTATCTCGATTACGGGTGGCGACTCGCCCAAACATAAGGGATACTACGATTGGACGGGTGCCAACATTCGCCCAGATGAGTAGGCCTCGCGCACGCATACACACGCACACATACATATACGCGCACGCACATATAGATAAAGGGAGTGGTTTGACGACCACTCCTTTTGTTTGTGCACCCTGTTTGGCGAATGGTGGGCAGGGGGAGGTATGTTTGCAGGAGTTAAGTTCTTTGTGTAGGTGGGTGGATAGAAGAGGTATTCTTGGGGGGGTATTGCGAGATTTCCGGCATAAAAAAATGAAAAGTGCCCCACAAGCATTTGTAGAGCACTTTTTTGAGGTGCGAAGCGGAATCGAACCGCTGTAGAAGGTTTTGCAGACCTTTGCCTAGCCACTCGGCCATCGCACCAATATGTTGTGCATCAGTGACTTTGCCCTAAAAGCGCATTTTTATCATCACCTTTGCGAGCACAAAAGTAACTATTTTCTCGCAAACTCCAAATTTTTTCCGTAAATTTACCTCTCCGAAACAAAGAAAACTGCTATGAATATCCTCGACCTCGCACTTCTCTACACTCCCGCACTCGGCACAAAGGGCATCGGGCACCTCATTGAGGTGTTCGGTTCGGCGGAGGCCATCTTTCGTGCCAATGAGGTGGAGCTGCGCGAGCGAGGGGGTATTGTGCGCGAATCGGTCGTTGCCGACATTCTCGCCCGCACGGGTATGGCGGCTGCCGAAAGGGAGATGGCCTACTGCGAGAAGCACCACATCATAGCCATCGCCTCCACCGATGAGGTCTATCCTGCGCTCCTGCGCGAGTGCCCCGACCATCCTCACGTGATTTTTATGCAGGGAAACGTGGGCGCGCTCTCACAACCCTCGGTGGCCTTTGTGGGCACGAGAGGCATCTCGACATACGGTCAGGTGGCAGGTCGCAGGCTTGTGGAGCAGCTCCACGAGAGGGTTCCGAGGGTGTCGGTGGTGAGTGGTCTGGCTTTCGGCAACGACGAGAATGCCCACCGTGCAGCCCTCGAAGTGGGAGCAACGACGGTGGCTGTCATTGCCAATGCCCTCCCCGAGGTGATGCCCGCCGCAAACCAACAGCTCGCCGACAGAATTTTGGCGAGTGGGGGAGCAATTGTCACAGAAATATCCTCACAACACAAGAATACGGGGCGCTTCTACCCCTCCCGAAACCGAATTATTGCGGGGCTTTCGAGTGGCACGGTGGTTGTCGAGTCGCCCTACGAGGGGGGCTCGCTCATCACTGCCGAGTGTGCCCTCGACTATGGTCGCACCGTTATGGCTGTCCCCGGCAGGGCCTTCGACAAAAACTCCTTTGGCTCCAACCTGCTCATAAAACAGAACAAGGCGGCGATGGTCTGTTCGGGTGGCGACATCGTCTATGAACTCGGATGGGATGTGACCATCTCCGAGGAGGCAACACTCTCGCCCACCACAGCACCCACCGAGACGCTCAACTTCGAGGGCGACGAAAGGGTGCTCTTGGAGGCAATGGGCGTAAATGAGGTTGTGGAGTATGAGGTGCTCGTGGAGCGCACGGGTTTTGCACCCCAGAGGATTGTGTCGCTCCTGACGGGCTTGGAGCTGTGCGATGCAGTGAGGATTCTCCCCGGCCGCAAGTGTGAGCGAATAATATAAACGACTATGCAACTGATAGATACACATACACACATCTATGGCGAGGAGTTCGATGGCGACCGCGTCGAGGTCTTCGACCGTGCCGTGGAGGCGGGCGTTGAGGCCTTCATCTTTCCCGCCATCGACCACCAGACCAACGAGGCACAGTTTGCCCTCACGAGGGAGCGTAAGGATTGCTACTCGCTCATCGGTTTGCACCCCACGTCGGTCAATGACAACCCCCATTGGAGGGAGGAGTTGGCGGAGGTGGAGCGCCTTTTGAGGGCCTGCAATGGTGGCGAGTCGGATGCGCCCGTGGGGAGCAAAGAGCGCCCCGTGGAACGCTTCTATGGCGTGGGCGAGGTGGGCTTGGACTTCTATTGGAGCAGCGACTTCAAGGAGGAGCAGACCGAGTGCTTCCGTCGTCAGGTGGAGCTCGCCATCGAGTATGACCTGCCACTCGTTGTCCACACCCGCAGTGCGTGGGACGAGATGCTAACCCTGCTCGAAGAGTACAAGGGGCGAGCGAGGGGCATTCTCCACGCCTTTGGTGAGAGTGTGGAGGTTTTTGAGCGCATCGAGAGGCTGGGGGGCTTTGTGGTCGGCATCGGAGGTGTTTCGACCTACAAGAAGAGCCCTCTCTTGGAGAGCATCCCTCGGATTCCACTCTCTATGATGGTTGTCGAAACCGACTCACCCTATCTTTCGCCCGTACCTTTTAGGGGTAAGCGCAACGAACCCAAAAATTTGGTGTATATTTGTGAGCAGATTGCGAGGCTGAAAGGGGTCGCACCCGAAGAGGTGGCGGAGGCTACCACCCAGACGGCACGCACGATATTTGGAATATAGAAACGAAAACCTAATACTACAATGAAAAGTTCCGTACTACTCATCTACACAGGTGGCACCATCGGTATGCACACCGACCCCGAAAGTGGCGCACTCGTACCCTTCGACTTCCACGCTATCTATGAGGAGTTCCCTGCTCTGCGCAGGCTCGATGCCAACATCGAGGTCTTGCCTTTTGAGCCCATCGACTCGTCGAATGCTTCATCGGAGTTGTGGGTGAGGCTTGCCGAGAAGATCGCCGAGAATTACGACCGCTTCGATGGCTTTGTGGTGTTGCACGGCACCGACACGATGTCTTACAGCGCCAGCGCGCTGAGCTTTATGCTCCACAACTTGGCCAAACCCGTGGTCTTCACCGGTAGCCAGATTCCCATCGGCGTGTTGCGTACGGATGGTCGCGAAAACCTCATAACCGCCATCGAGATTGCCGCAACGAAGGATAACAAGGGCCGTGCGGCGGTGCCCGAGGTGAGCCTCTACTTCCAGAATAGGCTCTTCCGTGGCAACCGTACCACCAAGCAGAGTGCCGAGGAGCTCTCCGCCTTTGCGTCGAACAACTACCCCCCACTTGCGGAGGTGGGTGTGAGCATCCACTACAACGAGCAGTTTATCCACCGCCCCGAGGAGGGTGAGGAGTTCTTTGTGCAGACAGCAGTCGAGAGCGACGTGGCTGTCATCAAGATCTTCCCCGGACTGACCGAGAGCATCCTGCGTGCAATGCTCGCAAGCGGTGCAAAGGGCGTGGTGCTCGAAACCTATGGTGCAGGCAATGCCCCCACGAAGGAGTGGTTCATCGGTGCCTTGAAGGAGGCGATAGATAGGGGTGTGAGCGTTGTGAATGTCACACAGTGTTCCAATGGCGAGGTCAATATGGATATCTACGAGACGGGCGTGGCGTTGCAGAAAATCGGTGTCATCAGCGGTAGGGATATGACCACCGAGGCAGCCGTTACGAAGATGATGTACGTCTTGGCGCAGACCGAGTGCCCCGAGGAGCGAGCAAGGCTTCTCAAAGAGTCCATCGCCGGTGAGATTGGTAGGTAGTCCCGCTGTGGAGTAAAAAATAAGGTACGTTTTCACTCGGAAACGTACCTTATTTTTTGTTTGTTACTATTGCTACAACCTGCTCATTTTGAATTTACTACCAAACTTTTCAACGAGCCACACCACAAAGCCTCCCACGAGTGCGCCGAGCACCCAGCCGAAGAGCACCTGCGAGAGGAAATGTACGCCCAGATAGATGCGCGAATAGCCCACACTGAGAACCCACAGGGACATCCAGCGCCAATAGCACTTCGAGCCCCTCATTGCACCACAGCCCACGATGAGGAAAATCGACATTGTGGTGGCTGCGTGGGCCGAAATTGTGCCATAGCGCCCGAAGATGCAGTACTGCTCCTTGATGGGGTGCCACACCAGATGGAGGTGCTCCTTGACACCCTCCACACGATTGGGGCGGAGGACTTGAAAGGTCTCCTTGAAGTAGTTGCAAATCTGGTCGCTGAGTGCCACGCCGAGCAGCACGGCCAGCAGGATTACGACCATATAGCGCCAACCCCATCTGCGACAGGTGAGCCAGAGGAGAGCGATGTATAGAGGAGCCCAAGTGAGTTTCTCCGAGGTCAGCCACATAAAGCGGTCGAGCACAACACCTCCGTCGAAGTTGAGAAAGAGGGTTGCGCTGTGGTCAAGGGAGGTGAAATTCATTGTTTAAGTGTTTGGGGTGTAGTGTGTTGTGGGTTAGTCGTTGCTGCGCACAAAGCCCAAGTAGTAGATGAGGGTTGCAATGGCGCTGAGTGCCGCCACGAGATAGGTGCGTGCCGCCCAGCGGAGCGAGATTGTCGCACCCTCCATCTGCTTTGGCGAGAGGATGCGTGTGCCCTCCAACCAATCGAGCGCCCTGCGAGATGCGTTGTACTCCACGGGGAGTGTCACGAGCGAGAAGAGCGCCGAGGCGGCAATCGTCGCAATGCCGAGCCAGAAGATGGCAGGGAAGGTGTTGATCAGCAGGATACCGATGATGACTACAAAGGTGGAGATGCTCGACGAGAATTGGATGATGGGGACAAGTGCCGAGCGCAGGCGCAGGGGCGCATAGCCACAGGCGTGCTGAACGGCGTGTCCGCACTCGTGGGCAGCCACAGCCGCAGCCGCAATCGAGGCACTCGAATAGACGCTCTCACTGAGATTTACGGTGCGCGTTGCGGGGTTGTAGTGGTCGGTCAGGTGGCCACGTGTTGCCACGACCTTCACATCATAGATTCCGTTGTCGCGGAGCATCTTCTCCGCCACATCCTTGCCCGTATAGCCTCCGGGGAAGGGCTCGTGGGAGTAGTGTTTGAACACCGATTGGAGCCTCGACTGCACAATAAGGCCGACGATGCCAATCACGATTATCAGAAGGTAGGACGATGTCATTTTGCTTTACGTGTCTTTTTGTTTCTATCCGAATAGATAACGTAGCCCCAAGGCGGATTATTATTCGACGAATTTGTAATAGGAGTCGGCCTGTGCGGTGGGGGTGAGGACTATCTCGCTGATATTGACGTGCGAAGGCTGCGAAAGAGCCCACACGATAGCCTGTGCCACATCCTCGCCGGTGAGGGGTTTGAGGCCCTTGTAAACACCGTCTGCACGGTTCTTGTCGCCGTGGAAGCGCACCACCGAGAACTCGGTTTCGACCATACCGGGGCGAATCTCCGTAACGCGGATGCGGTGGCGGAGCAGGTCGATGCGCATACCGTGCGAGAGGGCGTGTACGGCGTGCTTGGTTGCGCAATAGACGTTGCCGTTCTCATAGACCTGCGTACCTGCGGTGGAGCCGAGATTGACGATGTGGCCACCCTCGCCTCGAGCAATCATACGGTTGCTCACTGCACGAGTGATGTAGAGAAGTCCCTTTACGTTGGTGTCGATCATTGCGTTCCAGTCGTCGTCGGAACCCTCATTGAGGTGCTCCAAGCCCGAGGCCAGACCTGCATTGTTGACCAAAATATCGATGGTTGCAAACTCCTCGGGGAGGGTGCGGAGAGCCTCCTCGCACTGCTCCTTATCCCTCACGTCGAAACAGATGGTGTGGACCTTTGCGCCAAACTCCTCGGAGAGCTGTTTTTTGAGCGCTTCGAGTCGGTCGCCACGACGACCCGTGATGATGATTTTGTATCCCTCTTTGGCCATTGCGCGAGCTGTTGCCTCGCCGATGCCGGAGGTTGCGCCTGTGATGAGTGCTACTTTGTTCATAGTCTTGTAAAATTGTTAGTGTTTCGGATGGTAAATATACCGAAATTTTCGTACTTTTGAGCCGACAGCGTACAAAAATATGGCAAAAGAGCGTGTTGAGTGGTTTTTGGCCCGCCGAATATCTCCCAAGAGAGGCGAGCGCAGTGGTGCTATGATTGGCATCGCCCGCATCTCTGTTGCCATTTCTGTGGCGGTTATGCTCGTTGCAATCTCGGTCATCGTGGGCTTCAAGGAGGTGCTCCACGAGAAACTGACGGGCTTGGAGTCGCACATCACCGTCGAGCCCGCCGGCTCCCACTACGCCCTCGAAGCCAAACCCCTCACGATAAATAGGGAGTTTGAGGAGTGTGTGGCACAGATGGAGGGCTTCGAGTCCATCACCCCCTTTGCCTCTCGTGCAGGCATTGTGCGCAGTAGCGATGTTATGCAGGGGGCTTTTCTGCGCGGTGTCGCTCCCGACTACGATATGGACTACTATCGCTCCTGCCTTGTGGAGGGCACCCTGCCCCGCATCGGTGATAAGGAGCGCAAAAAGGATATCCTCATATCTCAAACCCTCGCCCGAGCACTCGATGTGGAGGTGGGCGACAAGGTGGAGTTTGTCTTTACGAGCGACAACTCTCCCGTGCGTCGTGATGCCTATAAGGTGTCGGGCATCTTCTCCACGGGCTTTGCCTCGATGGAGCGTATGCTCACCCTGACCGACATCCGCAATGTGCAGAGGCTCAACAGGTGGGCCGAGGATGAGGTGTCGGGCTATATGATTATGGCTCGCGATATGGACTCCTCCCGCGAGCTTGTGGGCAACGTGAGGGCGGAGGCCTACCTTATGGGGGGCGACGAGATGTGGCGCACGAATGACCTCGTGGGCTCCTATCCCCAGATTTTCGATTGGCTCGCCACGCACGACGTGAATGGTGCGGTGATAATCATCATAATGATCATTGTGGCAATGCTCAATATGAGTTCGGCACTGCTGATTATCATCTTTGAGCGCATCCGTATGATCGGCACCCTCAAAGCTCTCGGTATGCGCAACCGCAGTGTGCAGCGACTCTTCCTCCTGTGTGCCTCGAAAGTAATCCTCGGAGGCCTCCTCTGGGGCAATGTTGTGGCCGGTGTGCTGCTCGGTGTGCAACACCTGACGGGCATCATCGCTCTCGACCCCGAGGCCTACCTCATCTCGGCAGTACCCGTAGCCTTCGGTTGGTGGTGGTGGCTGGCGGTGGATCTGCTCCTGCCCCTCGTGTTGCTGGTGCTGCTGATGATACCCGTGGCGATAACCTCGCGCGTAAGACCCGATCAAACGATTAAGTATCAATAGACTACGATGGCTATACTCTCACCCCAAGGCCCCAATAAGGGGGCTGTGGAGCAGATGTTCAACGAGATCGCTCGCTCCTATGACCTCATCAACACGCTCCTCTCGTTCGGCACCGATAGCAAGTGGCGTAGGAGGCTCGTGAGGATGGTGGCCGAGGGCGGTGCAAGGGAGATTTTGGATCTTGCGGCAGGTACGGGCGAGGTTACCGTGAGGCTTGCCGAGGCGCTCCTCGAGAGCCACATCACCGCTGCCGATCTCTCGGAGGGTATGCTTGGCGTGGCTCGGAGGAAGGTTGAGCGTGCAGGAGTGGGCGAGAGGGTGGAGGTCGTTGTGGCCGACGCCGAGGCTATGCCCTTTGAGGATGCGAGGTTCGACTGCGCAACGCTCGTCTTCGGTATCCGCAATTTCTCGGCACCCGTGGCGGCTCTCAATGAACTCGCGCGCGTCACTCGGGAGGGTGCGATGGTCTATATTATGGAGTTCGGCACACCTCGCAAGGGACTCTTTGGCTGGTGCTATCGCATCTATCAGCACTATGTTATGCCCTTTGTGGGCGGTCTGCTCTCGGGCAAATGGCGTGCCTATCGCTATCTGCCCGCCTCGATTGGCTCCTTTGAGCAGCGTGTGGATGTTGCCAAGGAGATGGCGGAGGCAGGATTTCGCGAGGTGACGACCACCAACCTCACGGGCGGCATCGCAAAACTTTACATTGGTAAGAGATGAAACAGATAAGAATGATACGACGAACTCTCGCCCTCGTGGCGGCCGTGGCGATGATGGGTGCCCTCTCGGGCTGCAACCTTATCTCGCTCAACAGTTTTGTGCTAAAAGAGGCGCGAGTCCTCTCTTTCGACCTCTCGAAGGGGGCAAAGGTGGAGATGACCATCGAGAATAGGTCGCCATTCAAGGTGACGGTGGTGGGAGGAAGGCTTGTCGCCAACATCGTGGGCGAACCCATCGGAGAGGTCTATATGCAGAATCCCGTTGTGCTGCCCAGACGCTCGACGGCGACCGTTGTCGTGGATGTGGGGATGCACTTCTCCTCGCCCCTCGCAGCGCTCAAAGCCCTCGGCATTCTCAAATCTTCGCCCGACAAACTGACCATTTCGGGCTATGGCGAGGGTAAGATTTGGTGCTTTACGAAGCGTTATGAGCGCCACGATGTCCCCATCTCGAAATTTATCACTATCTTTGGCGAACCTTCGAAATACCTAAAATAAAACAATGGAGAGAAGTATGATGTTTAGAAAAATAGGACTCACCCTCGTTGCCCTCGTCGGCACAGCAGTGTGTGCGCTTGCACAAGAACCTGTCGCTCCCGCCGTGGAGAATCCCACTCCGGAGACTCCCACCTTGGAGCTCCCCTCGGAGGAGCGGGTGGTGGTAGAGGAGGAGGCGGTGCCCCTGTTGAAGAGTTTGGATGTGAAGACCACCATACACCACAGCGCACAGGAGGCTATCGACAAATACAACGCCCAGACTTCGCCCAAGGAGGTCTATAAAGGCTACCGCATCCGCATCTTTGCGAGCCATACGCAGAGTGCTCGCACCGAGGCCGAGGCTGCTATTGCCCTCTTTGAGGAGCACTTCAAGGCCCCCGTCTATTTTGTCTATGAGAACCCATATTTCATCGTGACGGCCGGCAACTGCCTCACCCACGAGGAGGCTATCGTGCACCTCTCGAAGGTCAAACGCATCTTCCCCAAGGCATTCATCGTCACCTGTGACATCCCCGCCGAGGCGCTCACCAGCAAACCCATCCCCCGCACCGAGCATAAAGAGGTAGTCCCCGAGGCTGCTCCCGAGGCTGCTCCCGAAACTGCTCCCGAAACTGCTCCCGAAACAAATCCCGAAGTTACCCCCGAGGAGTCCTCCGAGGTTGTTCCCACGGTAGAGGAGAGGTAGAGCACAAAGTAATTAACAGACGCCCCCGCCCTTCGGGCACCCCCTCTAACTTGGAGGGGGAGTGTGCACGATGATGTGTACGCGGTTTTCGATCATCCATCCCGACTCCCTTTCGTAGGGGAGGAGGAATTAAAAGGCAGAGGGTCTGTCTTAAAAGTTTTGGGGCGACTTTTTGGCAAAAAGTCGCGAAGAAAAAGCCCCTTCTTGCAAAAAGGGGCGAAAAAGTCGCAAATAAAAGAAATAAAAAAAGGGGCTCGTCAAGCCCCTCTTTTTTTGAGATTACACGGTCATAATCTCTTTCTCTTTGGCACCAACGAGCTCGTCGAGCTTCTTGGTTTAGCGGTCGATGAGTTTCTGTGCATCGTTCTCGCCATCCTTTGCCACATCCTCGGGCATACCATCTTTCTGTGCCTTCTTGAAGGCCTCAACTGCATCGCGCCTTGCGTTGCGGAGGCTCACCTTGCCGGTCTCGGCATAGCCCTTCACCTGCTTCACGAGCTCCTTACGGCGATCCTCGGTGAGTGCGGGAATCGAGAGGCGGATGTGCTCGCCATTGTTGGAGGGTGTCAGACCGATGTTGCTTACGAGGATAGCCCTCTCGATGGGGGCGATCATATTGCGGTCCCAAGGCTGGATA
>JAEIGA010011616.1_pt1 | contig 13374 bp, 8 predicted proteins | sample 9270691 | NCBI WGS metagenome assembly JAEIGA01 (sample SAMN17057246, study PRJNA624740) | gut metagenome | biome: biome; isolation source: fecal sample | host: Bos grunniens | place: China: Xizang | collected 2019
AACATAGTCCATCACATAGTATGCAGTACCATTTTCTTCAAAAATATCCAGCACACGAACTATATTCTGATGTTGCATCGAATATAAAGCTCCAGCTTCTTCCAAAAATTTGTTTTGAAGACGTTCTACTAATTTTATTTTGCTTTGCGTACCGACCGTTACATAAGATGTTTGTTCATCACGATTACAGAAGTCTCTTACAAAGAATTCTTTTATAGCTATACGTTTGTGAAGCATAACATGTTCACCTTCGTATGTACATCCGAAACCCCCAGAACTAAGGAAACGGACTATTTTATATTTCCCTGACTGTAGCAGAGTGTTTGGAGCAAGTGGCATATATATAGGAGTTAACTGTTGCTGTCCGTGAAAGTTATAATTGTTTTTATTGGTGTCCAATAAGAATGTATCGTCGAATATTGGTGCCCTATAACCTCATAAACAACGAAGTAATTCTTTTCATTTCTGTTTGTGTTATAATAGTTCTACAATTATTCGTCATGCATACAAGGCGAGAACGCTATACACAAACGGCGGTAAGACACGGATACAAAAAACGTGGAGACCGGTTGCTGCCCGTTCCACGCATAGAGGCCCTGAGATTGCCTGTAGTCATCAGAACGAGCAACCATAGACCCCACGCCGATATGAACACAATACTCCCCACACAGAGGAATATGTATATACATACCCATGGGCATCTACTGTTGCAATGTTCTCGGATGACAATTTGAAATTTCTCAGGTTTCTATGCGTCAAGAACAAAGCGTAAAGTAAACGCCTTTATTATATTCGAATTCTCGTTACCCGCCCAACCGCATCAGAGTTTCAGCCCTTCTGCCCGGCGTGGGCGCTTGTCATCACTACGACAACAACGGGAAATCCTATGCAAATATAGCGATATAAAATTACCCAACAAACATTTATGGCAAAAAATAAAAGGAAGACATGACGATTGAATCGGACGGATATGAAAACGACCTGCAAGAAGTCAGAAAACTTCACACGTAAAGTCGGGCAATTACACACGTGAACTTTACCAATTACACACGTGAAGTTGAGCATCTTTACACGTGAACTTTTCTGTGTTCACTCATCACAACGCAACCCGCTATGTATGTAGAGGTTACAAAAACAAAGAACCGCAGGGCTTTCGCCTTGCGGTTCTCTATGTTATTCCCTTCCCTAAAAGGTGGGAATGGGGAGAGGATTAATAGATTCCGTCGGAGTAATCGAGCAGAGTTTTGCGGTTGGCAAGGGTACGGTCGTAGTCCTCGCGGTTGGTAACCACAATCTTGTCGAACTCGCGCAGACCGGTACCGGCAGGAATGAGGTGACCACAGATAACGTTCTCCTTCATGCCCTCCAGGTAGTCTGTCTTGCCATTGATGGCTGCTTCGTTGAGCACCTTGGTGGTCTCCTGGAAGGATGCTGCAGAGATGAAGCTGCTGGTCTGCAATGCAGCGCGGGTGATACCCTGCAGAATCTGCTTGGAGGTTGCAGGACGTGCATCGCGAACCTGAACCGTCTTCTTGTCCTGACGCTTGAGGTATGAGTTCTCGTCGCGCAAACGGCGTGCAGTCACAATCTGACCATTCTGCATATTCTCGCTGTCGCCACAATCGACAACCACCTTCTTGCCCCAGATATTGTCGTTCTCTTCGTTGAAGTCGAGTTTATCGACAATCTGCTGAGAGAGGAATCGTGTATCGCCGGCGTCGTCGATCTGCACCTTACGCATCATCTGACGAACGATGACCTCGAAGTGCTTATCGTTGATCTTTACACCCTGCAGACGGTATACGTCTTGAATCTCGTTGACGATATATTCCTGAACGGCTGTGGGGCCCTTGATGGCAAGGATGTCGGCAGGAGTGATGGCACCGTCGGAAAGCGGTGTGCCGGCACGTACATAGTCGTTCTCCTGAACCAGGATCTGGCGGTTGGCAGGAATGAGATACTTCTTGATGGCACCTTCGCCACCCAGACGCGGAGTGATGATGACCTCGCGATTGCCACGCTTGAGCTTACCCATGGTAACCTCGCCATCGATTTCGGCAACTGTTGCGGGGTTGCTCGGGTTACGTGCCTCTAAGAGTTCTGTAACACGGGGCAGACCACCGGTAATGTCACCGCCACCACCAATAACACGAGGAATCTTGACAAGAACATCACCTGCCTTCACTTCCTGACCGTCGCTGACAGCGATGTGACCACCGATGGGCAGGTTGTAATGGCGCAGGATGTCGCCATTCTCATCCAAAATATGTACTGTGGGAACACGCATTCTGTCGCGTGACTCGATAACGATGAATTCCTGCAGACCTGTCTGTTCGTCGGTTTCAACCATATAGTTGACACCCTCGACAACGTCCTCGAACTTCACCTTACCAGGCATTTCCGTTACAACAACGGCATTGAAGGGATCCCACTTGGATATAACTTCATCCTTCTTGACGATGTCTCCATCGTTCTTGTAAAGGGTGCTGCCATAAGGAACGCTGGCAGTGAGCAATACAATGCCTGTAGTAGGATCGACGAAGCGAACTTCGGTCAGACGACCTACCACAACCTTTGCTTCCTTGCCGTCTTCCTCCGTAATGTCTACGGTACGCAGTTCCTCGAACTCAAGACGTGCATCATACTTTGCCACAATGCGGGCATTGGCTGCTGCATTACCAGCCACACCACCGGCGTGGAAGGTTCGCAGAGTCAACTGTGTACCAGGCTCACCGATAGACTGTGCTGCAATGACACCGACTGCCTCACCCTTCTGTACCATGCGGCTGGTGGCAAGGTTACGGCCGTAGCACTTCATGCAGACGCCCTTCTTGCTTTCACAAGTGAGCACGGAACGAATCTCGACACTCTCGATGGGGCTATCTTCAATTTCCTGTGCCTTAGTCTCGTTAATCTCCTCGCCGGAAGCACAAATGAGCTTGCCTGTATGCGGATGGATGATGTCATGTACAGACACACGACCGAGAATGCGATCGTAGAGACTGCTGATGACTTCGTCGCCATTCTTCAAAGCAGAGCATACAAGACCACGCAGAGTGCCACAGTCCTCCTCGTTGATGATAACGTCGTGGCTGACGTCGACAAGGCGACGTGTCAGGTAACCGGCGTCGGCCGTCTTCAAAGCGGTATCGGCAAGACCCTTACGAGCACCGTGAGTAGAGATAAAGTACTCGAGCACGCTCATACCTTCCTTAAAGTTAGAAAGAATTGGGTTCTCGATGGTGTCGGGCTCTGCACCTGCCTTCTGAGGCTTAGCCATAAGGCCACGCATACCAGAGAGCTGGCTAATCTGACCGGCACTACCACGAGCACCAGAATCGAGCATCATGTATACGGCATTGAAGCCTTGGTCGGCCTCCTTCATGGTCTTCATCAAAGCCTTTGAGAGGTCGTTATTGACGTGTGTCCAGATGTCGATAACCTGATTGTGACGTTCCTTATCGGTGATAAAGCCCATGCCATATTCACCGCTGATGCGCTCAACCTCCTCATTACCCTTACGAATGAGTTCTTCCTTCTCTTCGGGAATAATGATATCACCAAGGTTGAAGGACAAACCACCTTCGTATGCCAGACGGTAACCAAGGTTTTTGATACCATCGAGGAACTCGCAGGCACGAGCTACACCTACAGTCTTGATAACGTCGGTAATGATGCCACGAAGAGTCTTTTTAGAGATTACATCATTGAAGAAGCCTACCTCCTCGGGGATGATCTCATTTGCAATGACACGACCAACAGAGGTCTCTACCATGCGCTTGCCAAGGGTTCCATCCTCAAGCTTGTCGTTGACCATCACGAATACCGGCGCATGTACATCGACACGCTTTTCGTTGTATGCGATGATGGCTTCCTCGGGACCATAGAACTTCAAACCTGCACCCTTTGCGCCAGGACGAAGCTTGGTGATATAGTACAGACCGAGCACCATGTCCTGAGAAGGAACGGTGATAGGTGTACCGTTGGCAGGGTTCAGAATGTTATGAGACTGAAGCATCAGAATCTGAGCCTCAAGGATAGCCTCGTTGCTCAAAGGCAGATGCACAGCCATCTGGTCGCCGTCGAAGTCGGCATTGAACGCCGTACAAGCCAACGGATGAAGCTGAATTGCCTTACCCTCAATCATCTTTGGCTGGAAAGCCTGAATACCGAGACGGTGAAGTGTCGGAGCACGGTTCAACAGAACGGGGTGACCCTTCATGACGAACTCGAGGATATCCCAAATGATTGGATCCTTACGGTCAACAATCTTCTTGGCACTCTTCACGGTCTTAACAATACCGCGCTCAATGAGTTTACGGATAATGAAGGGTTTGTAAAGTTCTGCTGCCATGAGTTTGGGAAGACCGCACTCGCCCATCTTCAGCTCCGGACCAACAACAATAACCGAACGTGCAGAATAGTCAACGCGCTTACCCAGCAAGTTCTGACGGAAGCGGCCTTGCTTACCCTTCAGTGAATCGCTCAAAGACTTCAAAGGACGATTGCTTTCCGTCTTGACTGCGCTGCTCTTACGGCTATTGTCGAAGAGGCTGTCAACAGCTTCCTGAAGCATGCGCTTCTCGTTACGAAGAATAACTTCGGGAGCCTTGATTTCAATAAGTCTCTTAAGACGATTGTTACGGATAATAACACGACGATAAAGGTCGTTCAAGTCACTCGTTGCAAAGCGACCGCCATCCAGAGGCACCAAAGGACGCAATTCGGGCGGAATAACCGGAAGAGTGCGCATAATCATCCACTCGGGTCTGTTTACCTTTGCGCTTGAGCGGAAGCTCTCCACAACCTGAAGACGCTTCAACACATCATTCTTATGCTGTTGTGAGCCACCTTCCTTGTTTGCCTCGTCACGAAGTTGATTAGACAAAGAATCCAAATCCAATTCGCAAAGCAAATCGTATATTGCCTCCGCGCCCATTTTTGCAATGAACTTGTCCGGATCCTTGTCGTCCAAGTATTCATTACCTTGTGGCAGACGATCCAAGATATTCTCATATTCCTCCTCCGAAAGCAAATCGAATTTTTGAACAGGAATATCCTTGTTCTTTGCCATTACACCGGGCTGAATTACGATGTAGCGCTCATAATAGATAACTGCATCCAATTTCTTGGTGGGAAGACCCAGAAGATAGCCCATCTTATTTGGCAAAGAACGGAAGTACCAAATGTGTGCAACAGGTACCACCAACTGAATGTGACCACTGCGCTCACGACGTACCTTCTTCTCTGTTACCTCTACACCACAACGATCGCAGACATTGCCCTTATAACGAATACGCTTATACTTTCCGCAATGGCACTCGTAGTCCTTTGTGGGGCCAAAGATACGCTCGCAGAAGAGACCGTCACGCTCAGGCTTGTAGGTTCGGTAATTTATGGTTTCAGGTTTAAGCACCTCGCCATAAGAATTCGCAAGAATCTCTTCGGGCGATGCCAAACCGATTGTTATTTTGGTAAAGTTTGTCTTTACCTTATTTTCTTTCTTAAAAGCCATATTTTGATATCCTTTCTTAAAAGCGATTCATTAATCCAAACTTACTCGCAATCCCAAACCACGCAACTCATGTAGCAATACATTGAGAGATTCGGGGATGCCCGGCGTGGGCATGTGTTCACCCTTGACGATAGCTTCATAAGCCTTGCTACGACCTACAACATCATCACTCTTGATGGTGAGAATCTCCTGGAGGATATGTGATGCACCGAATGCCTCAATAGCCCAGACTTCCATCTCACCAAAACGCTGACCACCAAACTGTGCTTTACCACCGAGAGGCTGTTGAGTAATGAGAGAGTACGGACCAATGCTACGAGCATGCATCTTGTCTTCAACCATGTGGCCGAGTTTGAGCATATAGGAAACACCTACTGTTGCAAGCTGGTCGAAAGGTTCGCCGGTAGCACCATCATAGAGCTGTGTTGAGCAGTAGCGGGGCAAACCTGCCTTGTCTGTCCACTCGCAGAGATCCTCGAGCGATGCGCCATCGAAGATTGGTGTTGCAAACTTAACACCAAGCTTTTGGCCGGCTGCGCCAAGAACGGTTTCGAAAATCTGACCAATGTTCATACGAGAAGGCACACCCAGCGGGTTAAGAACGATATCTACTGGTGTACCGTCTGCCAAGAATGGCATATCCTCCTGACGAACAACCTTGCTGACAATACCCTTGTTACCGTGACGACCGGCCATCTTATCGCCGACACCAATCTTACGCTTCTTAGCTATATAGACCTTAGCCAACTGGATAATGCCGTTGGGCAGCTCGTCGCCGAGACTGATGGCGAACTTCTTACGTTTCATTTCAGTCTCGAGTAATTTGTATTTCTTGAGATAATTGATGACAAGCTGACTTATGAGAGTATTTGTATGTTCATCGTCTGTCCATCCTCTCATCTGCACTGTAGTATAGTCAATGCTCTCAAGGACATTAGCTGTAATGTTATTGTTCTTAGGAAGAATTTCCACGCCAACATTATCCATGATACCCTGACTCTTCTTACCCTTGGTAAGTTCAAGTAGCTTATCGACAAGAATTGCCTTCAAGTCTTCTGCCTTGCTGTTGAATTCTTCATCAATTGCAGCAAGACGTGGCTTATCCTGAAGTTTCACCTTACCAGTCTTTGATGCCTTTGTGAAGAGTTTCTTGTCGATGACTACGCCATTGAGTGACGGGCTTGCCTTGAGTGAAGCATCCTTCACATCGCCAGCCTTATCACCAAAGATGGCGCGAAGCAACTTTTCTTCGGGACTGGGATCGCTTTCGCCCTTTGGAGTAATCTTACCAATCATGATATCACCGGGAGCCACACGAGCACCAATGCGGATAATACCATTCTCGTCGAGGTCCTTTGTTGCCTCTTCGCTGACATTTGGAATATCGGCAGTAAGTTCCTCCATGCCACGCTTTGTTTCACGTACCTCAAGGGAGAACTCTTCAACGTGTACACTTGTGAGGATATCTTCACGAACCACACGTTCATTAAGAACGATGGCATCCTCATAGTTGTAACCCTTCCAGGGCATATAAGCCACAAGGAGGTTCTTACCAAGTGCCAATTCACCGTCCTCCGTAGAGTAACCTTCTGTCAAGATCTGACCCTTAACAACTCGTTCACCCTTATTACAGATAGGACGCAAGTCGATTGTCATATTCTGGTTGGTACGGCGGAACTTAGGAATGCTATATTCTTTCAGTGCAGGCTCGAAGCTTACAAACTCCTCTTCCTCTGTGCGGTCATAAAGGATACGAATGGTAGTAGCGTCTACATATTCTACTATACCTTCACCCTCCGCAGTAATCATTGTGCGAGAATCCTCGCAAACCTGACGTTCGATACCTGTACCAACAATAGGAGCTTCTGTACGCATCAAAGGCACAGCCTGACGCATCATGTTAGATCCCATCAATGCACGGTGAGCATCATCGTGTTCCAAGAAAGGAATCAAAGCTGCAGCGATAGAAGCAATCTGCTGAGGAGCAACGTCCATAAGGTTAACCTCAGAGGGAGGAACAACTGGATAATCGTCGTCCTGACGGCATTTTACCTTTGTGCGGATAAATGTACCATCATCGTTCAAGGGAGCATTACCTTGACCGATAATAAGTCCCTTTTCTTCTTCTGCAGTCATATAGCGAACGCCCTCATCGGAAAGGTCAACCTTTGCGTTCTCTACTTTACGATAAGGTGTTTCGATGAAGCCCAAATCGTTAATCTTAGCATAAACACAAAGAGAAGAAATCAAACCAATGTTAGGACCTTCAGGAGACTCAATAGGACAAAGACGTCCGTAGTGAGTGTAGTGTACATCTCGAACCTCGAAGCCGGCACGTTCACGAGAAAGACCGCCAGGACCAAGAGCAGAAAGACGACGCTTGTGCGTTACCTCTGCCAAGGGATTGGTCTGGTCCATGAACTGGCTCAGAGCATTGGTACCAAAGAAGCTGTTGATAACACCACCAAGGCTCTTGCTTGTCAACAGGTCAGTAGGCGTAAACACTTCGTTGTCGCGAACATTCATGCGTTCGCGGATAGTGCGAATCATTCGAGCCAAACCGATGGCAAATTGATTAGCCAATTGCTCGCCAACAGTACGAACGCGACGGTTGCTCAAATGGTCAATATCGTCAACACTTGCTTTTGAGTTTACAAGCTCAATCAAGTATTTAATAATCTCAATAATATCCTCCTTCGTAAGGACGCGAACGTTGGGATCTGTATCCAAACCAAGCTTGTGGTTGATACGATAACGGCCTACTTCACCCAAATCGTATCGCTTTTCGCTGAAGAAGAGGTTCAAAATAACTTCCTTGGCACTGGCATCATCTACAGGATCAGCATTACGCAACTGACGATAGATATAGCTGATAGCCTCCTTCTCGCTGTTGGTGGCATCCTTTTGGAAGGTGTTGAAGATGATGCTGTAGTCTGAAGACTGAGTATCTTCCTTGTGAACAAGAATTGAAGATACATTGCTATCCAGAATCTGCTCTATTGCCTCTTCATCAAGAACACTCTCACGCTCTAAGATAATCTCATTACGCTCAATAGATACAACCTCGCCTGTGTCCTCATCAACAAAGTCCTCAATCCAACTCTTAAGTACACGAGCAGCGAGTTTCTGGCCAAGATGTTTTTTCAGATTTTCACGAGTCGTCTTTACTTCTTCTGCCAAATTAAAGATTTGAAGAATATCCTTATCATTCTCAAATCCAATAGCGCGAAGCAAGGTCGTAACAGGCAACTTCTTCTTACGATCGATGTATGCATACATGACATTATTGATGTCAGTTGCAAACTCAATCCAACTGCCCTTGAAAGGAATAATACGGGCAGAATAAAGTAGAGAGCCATTTGCGTGTACACTGCTACCAAAGAATACGCCAGGAGAACGATGAAGCTGTGATACAACAACACGTTCAGCGCCATTGATAATAAATGTACCATTGTCGGTCATATAGGGAATGAAGCCCAAGAACACATCCTGAACCACTGTAGCGAAGTCTTCATGATCAGGATCATCACAACTAAGCTTCAGTTTCGCCTTCAAAGGCACACTATATGTCAGGTCACGCTCCAAGCACTCCTCAATCGTATAACGAGGAGGGTCAATGAAGTAATCGAGGAACTCCAGATTAAAGTTATTACGTGTGTCATTAATCGGGAAATTCTCAGAGAAGACCTTGTATAATCCATCATACTTCCTCAATTCGGGAGGAGTATCTAATTGAAGGAAGTCCTTGAACGACTTCATTTGTACTTCCAAAAAGTCGGGATATGCCAACGGACTTTTAACAGAAGCAAAATTTACTCTCTGATTTTTTTTGTTTGCCATCTAAACTAGTATGTTTTCTCGTGATTTTATTTATAGCACGTCTAGTTTGTCAACTAGGCACGTTAAGTTTGCCAATAAAGCACGTCATGTTTGCCAACTTAACTGTAATGTTTGGCACCGTAGCACGTTAAGTTTCTAAGCAAATCACACCACCTGAAAATAAGGACTTATATGTGAGTATAACTCATCAACAAGTTTATAGACACAAAAAGGCAAAGAACCCTCTACCAGAGGATCCTTTACCGTTAAGCCCTTTGAAGGGAATTTCGTTTACTTCAGTTCAACTTCTGCACCAGCTTCTTCGAGAGTCTTCTTCAAAGCCTCTGCGTCAGCCTTAGGCATACCTTCCTTCAGCACGCTGGGAGCACCGTCAACCATTTCCTTAGCTTCCTTCAAGCCGAGACCGCAAGCTTCCTTGACAGCCTTAACAACCTGCAGCTTAGCAGCACCTGCACTCTTGAGGACAACGTCGAAGTCTGTCTTTTCCTCAGCAGCAGCTGCACCACCTTCACCACCAGCAGCAACAACTACAGCAGCAGCAGCGGGTTCGATGCCATAAGTTTCCTTAAGTTCATTCTTAAGATCAATTACTTCCTGTACTGTGAGCGCTACGAGCTCAGCAGCAATAGCCTTAATATCAGCCATTTCTTTAATGTATTTAAGTTATTATTATACTTGGTTATTTACTCAGCTGCAGCTTCTTCTGCCTTCTCCTCACGATTTTCAAGAGCGTTCAATACGTTCATAATCGGAGATTCAAGAGCAGCAATTACGTCTGCAATCAATTCATTCTTGCTCTTCAGAGCGGCGAGAGTATTAAGTTGGTCAGCACCTACATAGAGAGCGCCTTCTGCATATGCAGCCTTGAAAGCGGGCTTTTCTTGTTTCTTGCTGTTCAACTCCTTGATGAGTTTTGCAGGAACATTAGCAGTCTCCGTAAGGAGCAATGCTGTTGTACCAACCAAAACGGGTTTCAGTTCATCAAAGTCCTGTTCTGCAGCTTCAAGAGCCTTAATCATCAAGGTATTCTTAACAACAACCATCTTCAGGCCGCTCTCAAAACACCTACGACGCAAGCTGCTTGTGCTGGCAGCATTCATACCCTCAACATCTACCAAATAGAAGTGGGGATATTGCTTCAGCAATTCGCCAAGCTGCGCAATAATTGCAATTTTATCTTCCTTTCTCATGATGTTACAGCTTTATTAGATTTCCTCCGTCGCCTTAGGATCAACCTTGATGCCGCGGCTCATTGTACTAGAAAGATAAATACTCTTAATGTATGTACCCTTTGCTGCAGCAGGCTTCAGCTTGATAATAGTTGAGATGAACTCTTTTGCATTCTGAGCGATCATGTCTGCAGTGAAAGATACCTTACCGATTGAAGTATGTACGATACCCGTCTTGTCAACCTTGAAGTCAATCTTACCCTGCTTAACCTCGCGAACAGCTTTGGCAACATCCATTGTTACAGTTCCACTCTTAGGGTTAGGCATCAATCCGCGAGGACCGAGTACACGACCCAAAGCACCGATCTTACCCATGATGGAAGGCATAGTGATGATAACATCAATATCGGTCCAACCACCCTTAATTTTCTCGATATATTCATCGAGACCTACATAGTCAGCACCTGCTTCTTTTGCAGCAGCTTCAGCATCAGGCGTGCAAAGGCAGAGCACACGAGTCACCTTACCCGTACCGTTGGGAAGTGAAACGACGCCACGAACCATTTGGTTTGCCTTTCTGGGGTCAACGCCCAAACGTACGTCAATATCAACAGAAGCATCGAACTTGGTGGTAGTGATTTCCTTCACCAAGGCAGAAGCCTCCTTCAAGGTGTATGCTTTCCCTGCTTCAATCTTATCAGCTACCAACTTCTGATTCTTTGTCAGCTTACTCATTTTAATTGAAGTTTAAATTATTTACCAGGGAACTCACCCTTTACAGTGATACCCATACTTCTGGCTGTTCCTGCAACCAAAGTCATTGCAGACTCAATAGTAAAGCAATTCAGGTCAGGCATCTTGTCTTCGGCAATCGCACGAACCTGTTCCCAAGTAATCTCGGCAACCTTTTTACGGTTAGGTTCAGCACTACCACCTTTAACCTTAGCAACCTCCATCAATTGCACAGGTACTGGAGGAGTCTTAACAACAAAGTCATAAGACTTGTCCGTGTAGTAAGTGATTACAACAGGCAACACTTTTCCAGCACGATCCTGTGTTCTGGCGTTGAATGCTTTACAGAAATCCATAATATTAATACCCTTTGAGCCCAATGCAGGACCTACTGGGGGAGATGGATTTGCAGCGCCTCCTTTAATCTGTAATTTGATTAATCCAGCAACTTCTTTAGCCATTTTATTATTCTTTATTTTTATTATTTAATTGAAATCATAAAACACGTAACAAGATGTTTTATAATTTCTCAACTTGTGTGAAACCAAGTTCAACGGGTGTTTTACGTCCGAAGATTTTAACCATCACCTTCAGTTTCTTCTTTTCGCTATTTACTTCTTCAACGACAGCATCAAATCCACTGAATGGTCCATCAGAAACCTTAACACTTTCTCCTACTTCATAGGGGATAATCAGTTCTTCTGGAATTTCTGCTTTTTCGTCGATAGAGCCTAACATCTGATTAACTTCAGACGGCCTTAAAGGCATAGGAGTATTGCTTGAGCGAGAATCATTGAGGAAGCCCATCACATTAGATACTTCGCGCAATCGAGCTTGTGTTTCGCCAACCAATTCTGCCTCTACAAAGACATAACCGGGATAACGATTCTTTTCCTTGATTTTGCGTTTACCTGCAGTGACGGTCACTACCTTTTCAGTAGGAATAAGCACTTGAGAGACATGTTTAGCGAAATCGGGTTGATTATTAATCAACGCATCGATAACCTCCTTAACCTTGCCTTCTTTGCCACTGATAGCACGTAGTACGTACCATTTCATTCCAGCATCTGCCATTTCCAGAAAAGGTATTTATCGCAGCAATCCATAAATGACTTCCATTCCAGACTGGAACAAGAAGTCCATAACGAAAACAACCAGTGCTATGCATAGGGAAGCAGTTAGTACTACAACAGCACTGTTCATAAGTACCGAACGTGTAGGCCAAGTGGTTTGGTATACAAGTTCATTATATGATTCCTTACAATAATTCTTAAAACTATCGAACATATCTTTCAATATTTAGCACGGGAAGAGAGGCTCGAACTCCCGACACCTGGTTTTGGAGACCAGTGCTCTACCAACTGAGCTATTCCCGTATTTTGGGTGGGCTAGATTCTCATCCACCCACCCAATTTATATTCTTGAGGTCAACTCAAGTTTACTATTCTTAATCGAATACCTCTGTGATCTGGCCAGAACCTACGGTGCGACCACCTTCACGGATAGCGAAGCGAAGACCTACGTTCAAAGCAACAGCGTAGATGAGCTCAACCTTGATCTCAACGTTATCACCAGGCATTACCATTTCGATACCTTCGGGGAGGTGAATCTCACCGGTGCAGTCCATGGTGCGGAGGTAGAACTGAGGACGATACTTGTTGCCGAAAGGAGTATGACGGCCACCTTCTTCCTTCTTCAAAACGTAGATAGAAGCCTTAAAGCCCTTGTGAGGAGTGATAGTACCGGGGTGTGTAATAACCATACCGCGCTTGATCTCGTTCTTGTCTACACCACGAAGGAGCAAACCTACGTTATCACCAGCTTCACCTTCGTCAAGGATCTTACGGAACATCTCAACACCTGTGATTACAGACTTCTTGTTCTCACCCAAGCCAAGGATCTGAACTTCGTCACCTACCTTAACAACACCAGTCTCGATACGACCAGTAGCAACGGTACCACGACCTGTGATAGAGAATACGTCCTCAACAGGCATCAAGAAGGGCATAGCATCGTCACGAGCGGGCGTGGGGATATATGCGTCAACCTGATCCATGAGCTCCTTAATGGGAGCGTACTCAGCAGCGTTAACATCGGTGGAAGCGCACTCAAGAGCAA
>JAEIGA010011617.1_pt1 | contig 13373 bp, 25 predicted proteins | sample 9270691 | NCBI WGS metagenome assembly JAEIGA01 (sample SAMN17057246, study PRJNA624740) | gut metagenome | biome: biome; isolation source: fecal sample | host: Bos grunniens | place: China: Xizang | collected 2019
CAAGGTATCGGAACGCTATCCTAACTTTGATATGTATATCGAAAAGGCTACGGCTTGGTGGAACGCTCACGTTCTCACGGGTATCTCTCCCGAATTTGATGAGAAAAAGGATGCAGAAATCCTAAAAGCACTTCGCACCAATAGTCTCACTCCCGACACCGATATTGCAAGTCTTGTAGCAGAAGCAGAACGGCTCACTACCGAGATTGAAGCAATTATGGCTACTACCACAGACAAGGAGAAAAGGCTCAAAGAGTTGATGGAGCAAATCAAAAAGTACGCACTCGGACAATTCCGTGACGGTGACACAAAGGTATCAATTCCCGGTCAACGTTTCGAGTTCGTACTCTCCAAATCAGAAACAACGGAACTCGATAAAGATGCTCTCAAAGCAGATGGCTTGTGGGAGAAATACAACAAACCAAAGACAAACTATCGTCTTACAAAGACGGAAATTAAGGAGGACAAATAATATGGCTATGATCCCTATGACTAACACTTTCACTATCTGCCCCGAGGGGGAGCAGGTATTCCGCATCTACAAGGTAGATTACAATGAGGAGTTCGGTAAGCTCACCGTACACCTCGTAAACGCACAGGGCAATATCGTACAGAACAGATTTTCCCTTATGAATCAGGATGGTTCATCCAATGATAAGGCTTGTAACGCTTTCTCATTCTTTGCAAAGAACGCTCTCAACGATTTCTCCATTCCCGCCGTAGACCCTATGGCATTGGTAGACCGCTACATCAAGTTGGAGGTTATCCATGATGTAAAGCCCTCTACCAAGAAGGAGGGTGAGACCGTTACTTTCGTCAATGTGAAGAATCCCTCTGTAGCAAATGGTTTCGAGATAGAGCCTTGTGCTAAAGCATTGAAACTTGGTAAGGAAGTGACTGTTCCTACCACCCCGGCTCCCGAAGCACCCGCAACGGGACTCGATCTCAACGCACTTCTCAACGGTTGAAAGAAAGGAATAGGTGAGAGAGTATAAAACCTCTCTCACCACGAATATGCAAGGAGAGTGAATAATTATGCAAAACAGTGGAGTCACGTCATACCAACCCTTGGCAGATGGGATCGTCTTGCAAGCGGTGGCTGATTATCGGAATGCCCTCGCGGGCGAAGGTTATGGTCGCTATTCTGCCGAGGACGTGGTGAGAGAATGTGAACGGTTTTTCCGTTCCGAATACTTTTGGTTGCTCACCAGAGTATCGGGTGAATATTTGATAGAAGAATTAAGAAAAGAAGTACAAGGAGAAAAAGAGAATGAACAGATATAGAGAACCGATATACACTTCCTATGTGCGACACGCAATGCGGTTTTATTCTCGGTACTTACATATCAAAGAGTTCAAAGACAAAATCGACAAAGCAAATTGGTTGGCTTGCCACAGGGCAATACAAGGATATTCCCCTTTAGACAAGGACATTCTTGTGTGCGTTTATGGTGAGCGAGATACGCTCGGTGACAATGTGTATAACGTGTCGAGACGATACGGAGTTCACCAAGATGTCGTGTGGGAGAAGATGAGAGAGTTTGAACGCAAAGTAGCGGTGGAAAGAGGGTTGTTATGAACTTAAATAACATACCCGATGACATCAAGTACCTTGTTCAATGGGTCAGTACCAAGGGTGACAGTAAAGTTCCTATGATGACCTATGAGGACAAGCCAGCATCCTCTACGAACGAGGAAACGTGGTCGGGGTTTTATTGGGCGAAAAAAGCCGTTGAGGACGGATCACGTGATAATGTTGGTTTCGTATTCAACGACAACGGCATTGTCGGAATTGACATCGATGATGGCTACGATCACGAGGGGTTTCTCTCCCCTCTTGCAGCCGACATCATTGGAGTCTGTAAGTCCTACACCGAAAAATCCAAAAGCGGCAGAGGTTTTCACATTCTACTCAAAGGCGATCTACCATTCAAGGGCAAAAACAACCGAAACGGTGTAGAAATTTACAAAACCGCAAGGTACTTCATCATGACGGGAGATGTGCTGCTCTACGATAAAATCATAGACAATCAAGAAGCTATTGACTACATCGTCGACAAGTATTTCCCCGAAATGAGAGAGTGTGAGGGCAAATGTTTCACACCAAAAATCTACTCACCGAAATGGGATAATCCGATAGAGGATGGAAAAATAAAGCTCCGTCCGAACTATCCACCGATTACATCGGGTTCGAGAAATATCTGCCTGACATCGTTGGCAGGTATGCTACATTCACAAGGGTATTCCACCCAAGCAATATACGATGAATTAACTTATTGCAATGCAATAGCGTGTAAACCGATGCTACACGATAGTGAGGTTATGGCTATTGTAAATAGTGTAACAAGGTACAAAAGATAAGAGGAGGAAACTGCCTATGAAGATTATCAAAATTGATCTACCGAAAGAACTTGAGTCGGTAGAATTACACATTTTTGCCGACGAGCATATCGGTGATGAGCATAGTGACATCAAGCGAGTTATCGAGAGGATCGAGTACGTCAAGAACACCCCCAATGCCTACTGTATATTGAATGGTGACATAATGGATAACGCCACAAAAACAAGCATTGGAGATACCTACACACAGGTGTTCAACCCGATGGAACAGTTGGCGAAAGCAGTGGAGTTGTTTGCCCCCATCAAGGACAAGATTCTCTGCATCACTCACGGTAACCACGAGAATCGCACGTACAAGAAAGAGGGCATCAACCTCTCCCGGCTTATTGCCAAGCAATTAGGACTTGACGAAAGATATACCCCCACATCTGCACTCATATTCGTAAGATTTGGTGAAGGTGGTAAGTCCACTCACTATAGAAAAACCTGCTATACGATTTACACTCTGCACGGTAGTGGTGGAGGTCGTAAAGAGGGTGCGAAAGCAATTAGACTCGCGGATATGGCTTCCATCATCGATGCTGACATCTACATTCATTCGCACACACATCTTCCGATGATAATGAAGCAAGCCTATCATAGAGTCAGTTGGAGCAACAGTTCTGTTGCCCTTGTGGACAAGCTCTTTGTGAATACGGCATCCAACCTTGATTACGGTGGTTACGGAGAAGCCGCGGAGTTCAAGCCAACAAGTAAGGAAACGCCCGTAATCTATTTGAGTGGTAGAGAAAAACATTTTAAAGCGAGGTTGTGACAGTGATAAAATTTGAATTTAAAAGATACTGTGTTAAGGCAAAGAGAAAGAACACCAACGAAAGGTGGACGGAGTGGACAAATGTAGATAATTACCGTGAAGCGGTAAGACACTCTTGCCGCGTAGAGGAGTTAGGCTATGCTGCCAAAATCGTTGTGCAAGATAAAGCAGTTGAGGAACTGCGCGGTATCTTCGGCAACAGTTATGAATCGGCAGATTATGCCGATGCAGTGCTTGATGCGGGATTCCGCAAGCAGAGTGAGGTTATAGGAGAGGTTATGTCCGATGTCGCTAACATGATAAATTGTCACGCCAATGGCGATATAGACGATAAGAAGTTGTATCTGCTCTTTGAAAAGCTCAAAAAGAAATACGATTATTCGGGGGGATAACGATGGTTAGGTACGAAGATCGCTGTTGTGATTGTGCTGTACCCGGTTATCCTTGCCAAGGTTCTTCCTGTCCGAATCGTAATGTTCCCGTGTATTACTGCGATAAATGCGGTGATGAACTCGACGATATTTACGATGCGGACGGTGAAGAACTGTGCGAGGATTGTTTGAAAGATAGGTTTAGGAGGTGAATAATATGCCACGATATATTGATGTGGATAAAATTCGCTTAATGGCGATCGGGGCGGTTGACGGAGACTGTGACGTTATTGTATCGCTCCGTGACGTGAGGAATGCAATATTGCAGACACCGGCAGAGGATGTTGTAGAGGTGGTAAGATGTAAGGATTGCGAACATTTCTATCAAGTCGGAGATGTAAGAATATGTCGGCATTGGAATTATCATTCCACCAAAGATGATGCATATTGTAGTTGTGCGAAGATGAAAGGCGGTGCGGAATGACGATAGGACAGGCTATGCGAAAATGTCGTGAGAAAAAAGGTTATTCACGACAGAGGTTGGCAAACAAGTCAAATGTGCCGTACAGCAATATTGTGGCATGGGAAAGGGATGTGTGTGTTCCCAATGTGTTATCCCTCATTGAGCTTGCAGATGCGTTAGATGTAAGCATAGATGAGTTGGTGGGACAGAAAATGAAAGGCAGAGAAGAAAAATGAAAAATAAGCGTGGATGCGGAACTACCGCACTTTTGATTGGCTTAATATTGTTGCTATCGGTATTGAGTGCGATCTTGTTTATGGAAGTCGATAGCGATATGCCGATGGCGATTGAAGCCGAGCAAATAGAGAAAGGCGGTGCGGAATGATAAGCAATAACAAAGCAATAGAATCAGCAAAGGTGATTGTTGAATATTGCAGAGAGCAAGAGTGTTGTCAAAATTGCATTTTTCGGCAGAATGGTTGCGACAGTTGGAAGTGCAACATAGGAGCGTTTGATTTGCGAGATGTACTTTGGAACATTGAAGCAAAGAAGAAAAATCACGGTTATATTTGAAAGGAGAAAGGTATGCGATACATAGATGCGGATGAATTGTTGAAACATTATATAGCATTAGTAAAGATTGATTGGAACAATAAGGTTTCCCCTCCTTCGTGGAGTTATGCTTATGAAAGTTTTATAGACTACCTTGCAGAATTACCCACCGCCGATGTTGTACCAAAGAGCGAGGTTGAGAAGTTAAACAACGAGTTGATGATTTGGAAGCAAGACAGATTTAATCTCTATCAAAGACTTGAACTTTACGAAATTACAAGGCAAAAGGTTGCGAGGGAGATTTTTGAGGAGATTGAGAAATTGATATACAGCGAGTGCTTTTCTATTAGAGCGGATAGAGTTATAGAAGGACGGATAATAGACGGAGAAATGCTTGCCGAACTCAAAAAGAAATACACGGAGGACAAGGAATGATTAAAGATAGTGGAGAACGTAGAGAATTTAGCACCGGGGCAGTGCGTGACATTCAGGAAGGTAAAGGCAGATGTGATTTGATGCCGTTGACTGTGGTTGGTAACATTCTTAACAACCCCACACTTTGTTATGTGTATGAATTTATATTGACAGGTGAACCCCACCTTTTGCGAGATGTCTTGACATCAAGTGGTGTCTATCATGATCCTTACACAATGTTCCTTGAAGTGTCCAAGCACTTTGAAGAAGGTGCTAAAAAGTATGGTGAACATAATTGGCAGAAAGGTATTCCGACACACTGCTACATCGATAGCGCGGTGCGGCATTACCTGAAGTGGTTGAGGGGTGACAATGACGAACCTCATGACCGTGCGTTTGTGTGGAACATCCTTTGTTGCATCTGGACTTGCATACATAAGCCCGAATTAAATGATTACGGAGGACAAGAATGAGTAAAAAGAAAATCGAACTAACCGATGTTACCGAATACCCTTCCCCTTCCACGTTTGAGGAATGGGTTAGCATACACGGAGAACCCGAATATTTGGGAGAACCGACCCCTGCTTACACCAAAGGTATCATAGTAGAGGATTGCACCAACGATGACGAGCCTATCGACACTTCTGATATCATTATGGAAGATAAGAACGGAAATCCTCAATTAAACTACAAACGATTCGTTGATGTGTTTGCTAAAATCAATAACTGTGTTTATTGTAATGGAGTATTCTACAGCCCCGATGGTGCTATCTCCAATCAATCTATTCGTAGAGATATAGCAAACTCCCTTGGAAATGCCGGCTGGATGGGTAAGATAGACACACCAACTAACTCTATCTTTACGACCCTCAAAGATATGTACTCTGTAGACGAGCTTCCCGTAAATGAGCGTGTGATCCCTCTCGCAAACGGAGACTTGCATATTGGAAAGGGCGAGTGGGTATTCCGACTTGGTGAGAAGAAGCACTCACCTTACAGGCTTTCAGTAAACTACGTTCCCACCGAGCGACCTACTCCCCTATTCAACAAGTGGCTCAACGATGTATTCGCTCCCGAAGATATCCCCACCGTACAAGAGATTATGGGTTACTGTCTCATTCCTACCACGGCAGCAGGAGAAGCGTTCTTCATTGTAGGTGACGGAGAAGCAGGTAAATCAGGTTTGGGTACAATCCTTATGGGCATCTTGGGTAATGCTTCCGTAAGTGTAGAGACACAACAACTTGTAACAAAGCAATTCCAAATCGCAGAAGTAGAGCATAAACTTCTTGCCTATGACGATGACTTGGGTTCAGCAGCACTCACCGAGACGGGTCTACTCAAGAAGCTCATCACGGCAGACACACCTATCCGGGCAGAGCGTAAGTATTGCGATCCCCATCAATTCGACTCTTATTGTCGCATACTTGCAAGTGCGAACTTTATGCTCTCCTCCCTGTACGATGACTCAAACGGATTCTTCCGAAGATTACATCCCATCTTGGTCAAACCCAAATCACCTAACCGAAAAGTAATCAACAAATTCTACGATCTCATTTTGGAACAGGAAAAGGAACAGATTTTCAAGTGGGCATTAATCGGTCTACGTAGGGTAATGGAAAACGGTTGGAAAATCACTTGGTCGGAGCGTTCTCGTGAGTACATGAAAGCAAACAAATCCAGTGCAGTACACTTTGAGGACTTCTTCAACGAGGTGTTTAAGGTCGAGGAGAATGCAGATACAACCATTGCCGAGATGAAGAAAGTTTATCTAAAATGGTGTACCGAAAATGGCATTAAAGACGCATCCGAGAGACGGTTGGCGAACTGGTTTGTTGACAACGCAGAGAAACTTATGATACACAGAAGCGTCAACATACCGCGTAATGGTAAGCGAGTTAGAGGGTATCAGAACCTAAAAATCAAGTCCGAGTGGAAAAATCTCTCGATTATCATATGATTTTAGGTACAGATATACACATTGATACACTTCTGTTTTTGGGAAGTGTATCACCTAAATAACAAGTAAATTCAAGAACTTTTTAGCGATTGATACACATACACAGATAATTTATAAAAAATATTACATACGCATATACGCGTGTAAAAAATATAATAGTTTATTGATTTTTTCTGTATCTGTGTGTATCAACAGAAAAGGAGGTAATTTTATGGCAACTAAAAAGAATGATGACGATATTGTAAAAGAAGTAGTGGAAACTACGAAAAAGAAACCGAGAGGTAAACCCGTGCAAGAGTCACTTGCTCCAATAACAGAACCGGGTGATAACACGAAATATCTTGCATTGGGTATGAAATTGTTCAACTTACCGAGCATTGACTTAAAAGACCCTGCACAAGTGAATGATAGACTCAATGAGTTCTTTCAGATTCACGCTGAAGCTGATATGAAACCTACGGTAAGTGGTATGGGTATGGCTTTGGGATTGGATAGGAGAAGATTGTGGGAAATCAAGACAGGTAATCTACAAGGTGGTACAAGTCACCACGCATTACCCAAAGAAACAATGGACTTAATAAAAAAAGCATACGAATATATGGAGATTTTATGGGAAAATTATATGCAAAACGGTAAGATCAACCCCGTTTCAGGCATATTCCTCGGTAAGAACAACTTTGGCTATCAGGACAAGACCGAGTATGTGGTCACTCCTAACGTGAACAACGACTCCGACTATAACGCAGAGGATATCAAAGCGAGATATGCTATCGACTCTGCGACTTTCGAGCAACTTCCCGACTCTGCCGACTCTACCGACTAGCGCGACTTTCGACTTTCGACTTTCTGCCGACTTTCGACTTTCGCGCGACTTTCCGACTATAAAAAAGTTGCTCGACTTTCGACTTTCTGCCGACTTTCGAGCAACTTTCGACTTTCCCAACTTTCCCGACTTTTGAAAACGCGCGACTTTCCCGACTTTCCCGACTTTCCCAACTTTCCCAACTTTCCCGACTTTGGCAACTTTGGCAACTTTGGCATAAAAGAGCGATCCTCTCAAATTTTGAGCGGGTCGCTTTTGGTTTTTGGATCGGTCGCACCCGGTACCGTGGGCAGCCGTTGACCGTCGGAGGATATGCCGCGCCCGTTGTGCTACGATCAAAATATAATAAAATCGTCTACAATGCCCCAAAAACGCCCTATAAGCCGTTTTTATTGCTTTATGGTATAAGAATACACCCACAAACAAAAGCGGTTTAAAATGGCTTTAAATAGCTTTAAAACAGGCATACAAAAAAAGCCGCTCCCGGCATAACGTCGAAAACGGCAAAATAAAAACGCCCGACAGGATCGCGCCGGGCGTTTATGGTTTATTTATTTTCTTTTATCAGTTCGGACAGGATCGCGAACGGTAAAATCAAAATACATATAATTATAAACATTGTTACGCCTCCCATCCATAAACGCGCGCAACGTCCGAATAAATGGATCGCGTATAATAGTTTAGTTTTTGCGGGCTTATATATTCCCCGCAATAAAGCGCATTTAATAATTTGTCAAGATCGCGACCGGGACGCGCTGCCCGGAATAAATAATAATTTCGCCCGTCATGGTGGCAGCCCGTCGCGCGTATTTCGCGCCCGCCGGCGTAAAATTCCATTAGATCATCCCCAATATCAAAAATCGCGTTTAAATTGGCGCGGGCTATTTTATAGCCGTTTTTGCGTCCGTTCCATAAGCCTAAATCGCCAATAATTAAAATATCCCCGTCAAGCTGTTTATTTAGGTTTGCGCGCTCATCGTCTAAATATAGCGCGTTTGTTTCTTCCATCCAATTATAAATATCGTACTCATCCCCCGGTTCGATTTTGTTTATTTCGCAAAATTCCGCGTATGCGTCGCGCCAATCGTCAACGTTTAAATTCATATTAGACCAAATTATTTTATTTTTCATTGTGTTATATCCCCCTTTTTAGCTTTTGAAATAGTATGTACATGAATCCCGGAAAATTTATCTATAATATTATAACGATCCGCGCCCGCTTTTATAACTTGATAAAAGCCCCACGCGTCAAAATGGATTTTTATAAATAGCGAAATGCTGCCGGGATAGTCGATAACGCGCGCGTTTTTTTCGTCGTGATTTTCAATTTTAATATACATTTGTTTTACCTCTCAATCTTTTATAATATATTCAGATTTGCATCCGTTATTTTCTATTACTATAATTTTTTTAGCTATTAGCGTATTTGTCAAACGCTGGTAAATAGTTAGCGCGTCCGTCGTTGTGTATGTTTCAATATAATTTTTACCGTCTTTAATATATACCGTTAATTTTTCCATTTTTTCGATCCTCCGTTTTTAATGTTCATATATTGCGATCGTTTCGCCGTTTTTCAATTCCCAACAGCCAATACCAGCACATGCGCACGCGGTACAATTGCCGCCGCATATTTTCCAATTTGGCGCGGGTTCCGATCCTTTTAATATAATTTCGCATGCGGGCAGGTTGTGCGGGTTTTCGCATTTCCACGCGCCCCAATTGGAAAATATAATTTTTAGGTTTTCCGGGATCGTTCCGCCGTCATTCAGAAAATCGTTTATAATGTGGTACTGTTTTGTAAATGCTAAAAAATTGGTATGTGGTAATTCGTTCGCGGTTTGGATCATCATTTTTAAATAATGCCCGTTTGGAATATCCCCGCTCACATGATACCGGAAAAATCGCGTCGTTATTGCTGCCGCTTTTACCTGTAGCCAATAATGCGCGGGCGCGGTTTGTAATACTGTTAGATTGTGCGCGTATGCGGCGCGGGATTGTTTATATCTGTATTCAATGCGGCGCGCATAACATTTATTAAAACATGGCGCATCCGGGTTGCACGTTACGCACGCGGGCAGCGATACGGACGGAATCGCGCCCAATTTGCTATTACCTTTACTAATACTTATTTGATCATTTGTCATTTGTTTATCCTCCCATTATTTACCGTATTTGTTGCGACCCTGCCCGCTAAAATCGACAACGCCGCAATTAACGTATTTTTTCATGCTTAAAAGATCATCAAGTTTTTGTAAAAATGCTTTTAATGTTTTCATTTGTTTTATACCTCCGTCAATGGTGTTTATCAAGGTTTTCCTTGATTACCTATATTATATCAAGGTTTTCCTTGATTTTCAAGAGGTTTCACAAAATAAATCAAGGTTTTCCTTGAATTTACACTTTGTTCATTTTCTCAACAGATCGCAAACAAAACACGCCGCGCCCGGTTGCGATCGTCACGGACGGACGCCCGGCGGGGATATGCGCCGCGCCCCACCGCCCGAAATTAGCCCCTTGAATCCCGAAAATAAGAAAAAGACATCCATTCCAAAAAAATTTTCAAAAAATAAAAAGAATTATTTTCAAGGAAACCCTTGACAATGAAAACCTTTTGTGATATAATAAAGGCACAACGAAGGAGGTTGCGATTATGAAAACACAAGAAATCATCAAATCTATCTTACAAGAGGACGGAAAAACCAATACTGCTTTTGCTCAACAGTTGGGCATAACTCCCGCCACATTGGGTGAGAGATTGAAAACAAAAGATAAGGGTGAGATGTCGGTGGATTCGTTCTTAACGATGTTGAGAGCATTGGGTTATAGCATTGAAGTTGTACCCAACCGAGAGAAAGACCCCGAAACAGGTAAGATCGTAAAGAGTTCTCGAAAAACATACACTATTAAGTAAGGAGAGGTCGTAATGATTTACGGATATGCAAGAGTTAGTTCGATTGGTCAAGAAAAGAACGGAAACAGTTTGGAAGCACAAGAAAAAGCTCTCAAGGAGAAAGGGTGCGAGGTAGTATTTAAGGAGTCCTATACTGGTATGACCACGGACAGACCTCAATTCTCCGCATTGCTTGATAGGTTGGAGAAAGGTGATACTCTTGTAGTTACGAAGCTCGACAGATTTTCCCGTACTGCCGCAGACGGTGCTAAACTGGTACAAGAGTTACATAATCGTGGAGTAATCATCGACATCATCAATATGGGTAGAGCGGATAACACCCCTATGGGTAAGCTGATGGTCACGATGCTTTTGGCATTTGCCGAATTTGAGCATGACCAAATTCTCGAAAGGCTCAATACAGGCAAAGAGATAGCAAAAGCACACGGTAAACGAGTAGATGGTCGCGCCCCTGTGGAAGTACCTGATTTTGAAAAATTCCTTGAAAAAACAAAAAGGGGTGAGTTGACCGTAACCGAGTGTTGCAAACAGTTGGGTATAGGTCGTACCACTTGGTATAAGAAAGTAGCGGAGGGATAAGTAATGCCTTTGAATTATGTATTTCCCGGTGTAGAAATGGCTAACGAGCAAAGACTTGGTGACAACGGATATTATGTATACGGATGGGCGTGTGCCGAGTGGGGGCATATATATTACTATGTTGGAAAAGGATCTAAAAATAGATATTGTTCCACCAACAATAGAGGAAAAGCGTTTATGGCAATATTTAATAATTGGACAGTATATCCTGTTATTTTGCGTAGTGGATTAACCGTAGAACAGGCTGAACAAGTCGAGGATGAGATTAAAACCGATTTTATATTTAACAAAGGTTATCCCATTATGGATGGTGAGGGTAATTCGTCGGCGTTGAAAAACAGAGCCATTCGGTTAGCCAAAGAACAATTAAGAAAAACAGATCCCAATTGGAGAGAGGGACGTGAGCGTATAGAGTTACCCGATTTCCAAAAATTCCTGAAAAAACAAAAAGACGGTCTAATGACCGTGGACGAGTGTTGTGCCGAGTTAGGAATCAGTAGGAGAACTTGGTACAATCGTGTATCGGAGGTAGTATAATGAGTAGACGTGGGAGAGGGAGTGAACCCGATGGGTGTTTGCTTACGGTGGTTTGCATCATAGGCATCGTCATGTTTTTCCTAATGAAACACCCAGTCATCTTTTGGTTGATCGTTGTACCGATTGTAGCGATTGTGGTAATCAAATTTATTGCATGGCTTAAAAAGTAAAATTACATAGTTAAATTTTGAGTGCAGTTATCTGCAAGTAGTTCCCGCTTTGTGTGCGGTGTAGTTACTTGGGATAACTGCACTTTTTTTGTTTAGGAGGTAAATATGGAACAGCTTTTAGAAAAAATTCTCGAAAAATCAAAAAAGACACCTGATATACAGGTGTTTAAAGATTTATATTATATGTGCCTTGAATGTATGAAAACAGACGTGCCATTGGCAGTAAAATACTTGGTGTATTTGTCTTGTGAGCTTGATAGAGCCATACCGAGTGGTAAGTTTGACGATAATATCGTAGAGTTATACTCGCTGCACAAGAAAACGTGGCTTACTGCGGCACCGCATCACTTTGAAAGTTTTCTACTCTATATTGAGTCAGGGCGAGAACCCGAAAAGAAGTTCTATCCCCCTCGTAGAAAGGTATCGAAACAAGTCGTGGATGCGTTGCAGGAGTTGGAGGATGATAAGCTCGATCTGTTGGCTATTTCCCTTCCTCCCGGTAGTGGAAAGACCACTCTCGCAATATTCTATCTCACTTGGCTTGCGGGTAAGCACTCTGATGAGCCGATGCTGACAGGATCGCACTCCAACTCATTCGTGCGAGGTGTGTATGATGAGTGTTTGCGTATTCTTGACCCACAAGGTGAGTACTTGTGGCACGAGGTGTTCCCTTCCGTTCAAGTAAGCAACACTAATGCAAAGGATTGTAGAATAGACCTCGGTAAACGTAAGAGATTTGAAACACTTGAATTTACATCTATCGGAACAGGAAACGCAGGTCTGTATCGTGCTTCAAGGCTACTCTATTGTGATGACTTGGTTAGTGGTATTGAGGTAGCTTTATCTAAAGAACGTCTTGATAAGTTGTGGGAAACCTATACTACGGACTTGAGACAGAGAAAGATCGGAGATCACTGTAAGGAATTGCATATTGCTACTCGTTGGTCAGTACACGATGTTATTGGGCGATTGGAAACAGATTATGGAAACAGTGATCGAGCAAAGTTCATAGTTATCCCGGCACTCGATGAAAACGATGAGAGTAATTTTAACTATGCCTATGGTGTCGGTTTCAATACGAAGTTCTATCGTGAGCAGAGAGCCATTATGGAGGACGCATCGTGGAGAGCCTTGTATATGAATCAACCTATAGAACGAGAAGGGCTGCTTTACAATGGGGACGAGTTGAGACGATATTTTGAGTTACCCGATGGTGAACCCGATGCGATTCTTTCGGTATGTGATACCAAAGATCGTGGAACGGACTACTGTGGTATGCCTATTGTCTATAAGTACGGTGACGATTACTACGTGGAGCAGATTATCTGTGACGTGAATGATGAGGAAGCCGTCGGTGCTGCCATCGCGGGCAGAAAGTGGGATGTTATCGTAGACTTCCTTACCTTCACGCCGGATCAGGCAGAAAAGCGTATTGCCTG
>JAEIGA010011618.1_pt1 | contig 13371 bp, 11 predicted proteins | sample 9270691 | NCBI WGS metagenome assembly JAEIGA01 (sample SAMN17057246, study PRJNA624740) | gut metagenome | biome: biome; isolation source: fecal sample | host: Bos grunniens | place: China: Xizang | collected 2019
AAGTTTTAAAAATAATTGAGGGCTTAGAAAATGGATAACAAACCAATAAAATACATAACCGCACTAGCGGACTTATACAAAGTAATATTTAAAAGCGAATCCATCAAAGAGGTGGATTTTTTATTAGAAGCCTTGCACGACCAAGGTGAAGCAATAAGAAAACAAAATGAGCCCTAAGTATTACGGCAAGCAAATAAAGTAATAGTTGTCTTTTAAAAGTCCAGAGGGAACGCTTGCCCCCTCTGGCAAGGGCAAGCCCTAAGTATTACGGCGGGAATAATAATGCTTCTACAAAAATTAAGTCCAAAGAGAATCCGCCCTCTTTGGCAAGGGCTTAACAATTCCCAAAAGCATGACAAACACATGATTTTAGCCCTATTTTAGGGCTTTTTAGCTTAATGAAGAAATGTAAATTAATGGAGGAAATAAACAAATGGAGTTATTATCAATAGAAGAAACAGCAGAATTATTAAAAGCAAAAGAGAGTACAGTTAGAACTTGGATTAATCGTAAACAGATTCCAACTGCTGTAATATTTAAAGTCGGTCATACGACTAGAATTATAAAAGATAAGTTAATAGAATGGGTGTATAGAAATGACTGTTTACAAGAACAATAACGGTAAATGGTATTGTCAATTTATGGTAAAAGGAAAGCGTGTACATAAGCTTTTAGATGGTGCAAAGAACAAAGACCACGCAAAAGAGCTTGAAGATGCCGAACGCTTCAAAATTCGTTTAATTCAAAACGGTTTAATGCAGGAGGAGCAAAAATACACGCTTGGATTTATGGTTGACAAATACAAAGAAGGTTCAAAACTCATAGCAACTTATGTAAATTCTGAACGACAAGCAGATAAGTGGCTAAAATATTGGGGGAAAAACAAAGACATAAAAACAATAAAACCTTCTGATATTGAAACATATATTAGACACTTAAAGTCTACAGGTATAAAAAACTCTACAATCAATAGAGAACTAGCAGGACTTAAAAGAGCATTTAATATAATGATTCAAGACGACCTTATAAACTATAACCCTTGTTGCAAAGTTAAAATGTTAGAAGCTGACGGCAGAAGATACCGATATCTTACTAAAGAGGAGTGGGAACGGCTAAAAGCTGAATTATCCCCTACGGCTTTACAAATAGTGACAGTTGCGCTTCTTACTGGATTTAGAAGTGGTAATGTGCTAAAATTGAAATGGGAGCAGATAGACTTAAATCTACGCACCATTGAACTATTGAAAACTGAAAACAAGGGTAAAAAGTATATTAAGATGTCTATATCAGATTCTTTATATGACTTGTTACTAACTTTAGAGCCTAAGAAAAGCGGTTATGTATTTGTTAACCCTAAAACTAATAAACCTTATACAAGTATTAAAACTGCTTTTAAAGCTGCTGTAAGACGTGCGGGTTTAGAGGATTTAAGATTTCACGACTTAAGGCGCACAGTAGGAACTTGGTTATTAACAAGTGGAGTAGATATAAGAACAGTCCAAAGTATACTAGCTCATAGTGATGTCCGTACAACAGAGAGATATTTAGCTTTAACAAATGAGCAAAATATCAAGGCTATGGGTGTATTAAATTCATACGTTTAGTATTTTATTCAAATTGATGAATTACCCACAATTTACCCACAAGTAAAAATACAAAAAGCTGAAAGTCAAGAATTGCCGATATAGCTCAGCTGGTAGAGCAATCCATTCGTAATGCGTGGATATTTGATTTTACTGCGTTTCAGCCTTGTTGGTATTATTGAATTTTCCTTGATTTTATTGAATTGAATAAAATACTGCATATATGAAAATTACCCACAGATTACCCACAGATTTTTGGCATAAAAAAAGCTCCTCAAATGAGGAGCTAAGTATTATGTATAGAATGATTTCAGAGAGTTTATATTGTTTTTAAATACCATTTAATTTTATGTCTAATATAGTTACCTGTTTTTTCTGGTTCGCCTTTGATTGTTGGCAAGACTGTTAAGTCTCTTTTACCTATGTTTTGATATAACCACTCGTTGTATGGTAAAAGTTTTTGAATGGTATTAGCCTTACACATCTGACCTATTTCAGCGTGTGTATAGAACTTGTCGACTGTTAAGCCGTATTCTTTTAGCTTTTCAGCACAAGCCTTAAAGAAAGCTTCTTGTTGAATCTTTGTTATAGGAGTTCTAGCAAGACCGCCACAACAAGAAATATTATAAGTTATTGAGTTCATACCGCCTGTGGATGCTGTTTGACCTACTGGTTTTCCCTCGTGTCTTTTGCCTTCTCCATCTATTAAGAGTTGATAGCTATCTAAATCAAGCTGGCAGGGTTTATAATTCCCCCCAGTCCAATGAGCTATAATAAATTTGACCGCCATTATTCACCTCTAATTACTATGTTTTTGTATGATTAAATTTTTTATAAACTTAGTATCTTCTAAAATTATGTCAGTTTTTGTGTCGTTTTTAACTAAAGCTTTTTTAATTGCGTCTACTTCGCTTTCAAGCTTTGTAACCCTGTCAGGCAAGCCGTCAACTGTATGAATCCAGAAAAAGCCTGCTGCCAATATCGAGACTATTGCTAAAATTGCCTCTAAATGTTTAAGCACAAAATTTTTATTATCCATTACTTCCACTTATTCCCTTCTAAATCTTTTCCAAATAACTTTTGGAAATTATCTACTGCGTGATAAGCTCCCTTCATAAATGGTTTCCATACCCCGCTTGCTATTCCAATTTCTCTAAATATCATAGAAGATAACTGACGATCATTATCTACTAGGGAATGTATATTGCATAATAAATCGTGTACCATTGAAGCATCTAACAGTTTAGGGTTATGTTGTAAACCTAGACAGTTTGTCCCATTCCACCTAAAACCTTTAGCTACTTTTATATTGTATATTGTACCCAAATAATTAACTGTAAAAACAACCCTGCGCCTGTTTATATAAGGAAATTTCTTTTTATATTTAGCAACTTTATCGTTATCTGTAGGTAAAGGCTTGCATACTCCAGTACTAGGCGCAACGTCACTTATAATTTTTAATTCTGGTTTGTCGCACCAAATAATCTCTTTATTTTCCATATCTAACCCCCTAAGAATATAGTAAACAATTAGAAAAGGGGCTTGTTTACCCCCTAAAACCTCAAAGTAATCTTAAACTTTTTTGTCACTATCACTTTTAGCAATGTTAATAATTTTTTCAAGTATACCTCCAATCTTCGGATATAAGATTTTAGCTGTTTCTAAAAAATGTCCTACTTCATCAAAAGTACTTTGTTCTTCTTTTTTTAGTCTTTTAAGTTCTTTAGAAAGCTCTGATAATTTTTTAAGAAGTTTAATTTTATTAACTATGTCTTTAATCATTTAATTACCTCCTTAACATTTATTTTAAACCTTTTACAAATTGCTTTTATGTACTGTATACCGTCTACATACTGGTTTTTTACGTTCACAAACTGCTTAAGATACTTAATCCACATTTCTTTAGTTACCCACTTCTCAATAGGTTCTATGCCTCTTTTGCAGTTCATAAACCAATGAGCAAGCGCAACATTTTCTTCTTCTAACCCACCACCTTGACTGGCTGGTGTTATGTGTTCAGTAGTTACGGTCTCGTTATCTATTGGCATACCGTATAAGCCACGTGTGACCTCTGGCATCAAACCCTTTTTGAAGGCTTTTTTTAAAGGGGGATTGTATTTAAAACATATATTATTTACAATCCCTATTTTCATTATTTACACCTCATCAACTTCAACTTCTGTATCTACGGGGTTTTCTTCCTCTACTGCCTCTGGATTATCTACATCAGGTTGAGGAATTAACTCCCTAAACTGTTCAATAGTAATTTCACCATTTGCATATTTAAACAAGCCGTCAAGCTGTTCTGATGTAATTCCAAGCTGTAAAGCCATAACGTCAAGCAATGGATTCTTACGCTCTAATTCTACGCACAAATCCCACTCTAGCTGTGCTTGCTCGTTTGTAGCAATAAGCTCTTTAAGCATTGTGTAAGAGATACCAAGCTCTTGAAGCATTAAAGCGAATACTCTTTTGGTACAAGTTAGTTTGTTAATTCGTTCTTTTTCTGCTTGCTTTTGCTTTTCTTCCCAAGCTCCATCTTTTAAAACGTATTCTTCACCGTCTAAGACGTATTCCTTATCGGTTTCTTCAACCTTATCTAAGTTGTAAAATTCTTGGTCTAAAGGTTGTTCTGTATAAAATTTAATTTGTCCGTTTTGATAACCTAAATACATTGTTATACCTCACCTTCTGCGTAGATAAATCTAAAAACTAAATCACTTCCGCTTGCAGTATAATTTATACCGTATGTATCTGACTTTTTAACAGGGAGCAAAATAGTAGCTCTATTATTTGTGTAAGGTAAATCTACCTCTAAAGCAAATCCACTTGTAATATTTCCAGCTGAAATATATTGATTATTAGCCCCCGCACGTCTTGCGATATATACATATCCGTTCGCTGGAGCTGTATAAGTTGTACCACTAGCACCCAATATTAAATCAATGTATCTGTTTGATGGAAAACCCCAAGAGCTATCTTTATCAACTTTATCAACTAGCTTCTCCTCAATCCTACCAGCGTTTATCAAATTAGCATTCTGTACTGTTTCACCAACGTAAAAGTAGAGTGAGCCATTGCCTTGTGCATATACAAAGCGGAAATACTGAGTAACACCAGTTGCATCATAAGTAGCTCTTGCTACATCACCTTTTTTAACTTCAACGCAAGGAGTTAACCCAAAGCCATAAGCGCCGTGAAAATGTGATGTTATTCCACTACTGTCGTTTGTTAATGTACAGAATAAATCCAATGTACTTGATGTAGGAGAATTTGCCTGTTTGTATAAAATATACCAACCATTAGCGGGTGCTGTATAGGTAGTTCCACTTACACCTAGTATTAATTCGTCATATCTGTCACTTGGCAAACTCTCACTACCATTTAACAATGGTAATCTGAATGTTTCATCAGCTGGATTGATAACTATATCATAATCTGTATATTCACCAGTAGATGAAGCAAAACCTTTTACACCGTTGTTTAAGTTAATTAAAGCCCAATCGTAAAAGCTTGGATAAATAGCTTTACTATTCCATTGACCTTCTGATTTAAGCCAAGATAAGTTATTTAATGGTTGAGGACTGTATTTGCTATCACCAAATGAGAATGGATTGTTTAACTCAATAGTGTTTGTTATATTATTTTCTGTTTCAGCTCCTGTTGCTACTTGGATGAAGTAAGGATATTGAACTTGTTCTTGTTGAACTGTGTCAGAGTTATCGTAAATAGAAGATGAACGAGAAGCATTTATCCCTATGGAATTGCCAACATTTTCTGTGGCTTGTAAACCATTACCAGAACCATAAGAACTTGATGTTGCACTAAACGCACCTTGAGGATTTATGGTTGATAAGTTTACATTTGCTCTTATTTCACCAATTATATTCGGCAATCCAGCCTCAACAATTTCACCCAATTTACTTAAATCTGTTAAGCCTTGAATTGGCATTATGATTTTAGGAAGTCTTATTGTACCAGCTTCATCATCAACAACAAATTTACCAACTTGACCACCTACTGTCATTGTTGCAGTTGTTTGCCATTCTGACTCTGTACAAGCTAAAGAAGGATAAAGAGCTACTGCTGATTTAACCTTGTTTGTAAATTGTACATATTGCTCTTGGATAATTACTTGACCATTAAGATAACGCCTTTTACCTTTGGTTTCGTCAATTCCAAGAGGAGCTATGCCGATGTCGCCTATTTCGAGAGTTGCAATAATCTCTATGTCTTTTATTGTGTCAGCAACTTCAAGAGCTTCATCTAATTTACCCTGTATTTCTTCCGCCTTTTCAACTGCTATTTCTGCTGATTCGTTCGCACTCTTAACAAACTCATCAATTTCATCAATAGAAACATCTGAATTTATAAGCCCAGTTTCGCTTTCATTCCATTTTAAAGTTCTTCCCGCTATAGGATTAGGAAGAGAAAGATTTGTTATATCAGAAGAAACAGGAAGTTTAATACTTCTGTTTATCTCCTCTTGTTGTTGTTGAGAAAGCATTGTAAGCTTGTCAAAACATTGTTCAAATGTTTCAGCAGGCGCAGAGTTGAAGTCTTTATAATCTACTTCCTGAGTTTGTGCATATTTCCTGTAAATTGTGATATAGTCGCTAGAAGTTCTAATATCATTGACAGTAAGTGTCCCGCCAATTCTATCAGTATTTAGAGTGACTGTGTAATCTGTGTTATAAACAAGCTCGACTTCTGTACCATCAGCTTGTAAAACACTTGCCTTGATTGCTTCAAGAGCCTCTTCTGCTGTAGGGTCTTGCAAAAGTACCGCAAAATTAAACGGATACTCGTTTGTTGTTCCCATTTGCAAAGGAGGCATTTTGTTTTGAGTGTTCTCTACTGTCATTTTCTTTTTACTCCTTTTTTACCTAATCCATATTCTTTTTTAAGACTTTCAACTGCTTTGTCTCTAATCTTATTTATGGCTTTTACTTTGTTTTCATTATCTAAATTGTTATAATAGTTTGTTTTAATTAATTTGCTTACTTCGCTTGAATACATTTTGGCAAACTTAGCTTCTACTTTTGGTTTTTCAGATTCTGGAAGTTTAGATAATAAGCTATTTCCTTTTGTTACCCCGCTAAGAGTTACCTTTTTATCAGTTTGAGCGTTAGCAAGTTTATCAAATTCCCTTATAACAGCACCTTTTGTAGCTTCTTTAACCCTTGCACCTGCTAGCAACACGCTTAAAGCGTTTTCTGTTTCTACAGCTCTACCAGTCGCATAATTTACTTTTGCTGGCAATTGTTCTCTTATAACAGGGATTCTAGTCATTGCTCTATTTAATGCACTCTTTCCAGTATCTCTTTCGTAATCATCTGTAATTTTTGCTACATCTGATATTAATGCTAAAATAGATCTTGAGCTAACAAAATCAATAACACCATTTATAGCCATTTGTGCATTCTTTTCAGCGTCTTGATTTGTTGCTCTTCCCGCTTCTTCAAGAACGTCTTTTAAATCGCCTATTACTGGCACTTTAAGGGCTTGTATTCCTGCGCCTTTAAAGTAGTTAAATACTTTGTTAGTAAGCTCTTTTTCACGTTTAGCATTCAATACCGCAGCTAAAGGCATTGCAAAAGGCCCAAAGTAGTCTAGACTAACCCATTTATCTCCAATTCTGATAGAATTAAATACACCATTTTTAGCCTTAATAAGATTTCTTTCACTAGGTGAAAGTAATGCGTAATCAGGAATATAATCCTCGTCGTCAATTAGAGAAGATAAAGCAATAGCAATTAATACGCCGATAGCATTTCTGCCAGTTTTTTGTAATATTCTTCTAGTAGTATCTGTTATTTTCCCATTTTGGAAATCGTTTATAACTGTATTGATATCTTTAAGAGTGTATGCGCCCATAGTATAATCTATACCTAAGCCAATTACATTAGCTGGAGTTTTAACAAATGGACTTAAAACATCTCCTAGTCTTAATTGCTTTGTTGCTTTATTGATTGAATTTCTTATACCTAGAGCTAAATCTGACAATCGGCCTTTATTCTGATAAGTTGCTATTAAAGCGTCTACTTGAGCTTTAGCTCTTATTTCTTTACCTAAAATAGTTCTAGGCTCTAATAAGATAGCATCTTTAAATATTTCAGTAGCCTTTTTTGTGTCTCCATTAGCCTCTTTGCTTGCTAATAAGTTTACAGAATCTACAAAAGCTAGATCTTTAAATACTAAATCAGGATAACCTAAACCATATTTAAAGATTGTTTGTTCATAGAATCTACCTAAAGCCCTTATAACTCCGTCCCCTTGTGAAGTTATTTGTTTTTCGCTCAATATTCTTTGAGTAGCATCTAACTCATCCATTGTAGAGACTTGATAACCGCTTGAGTTAAATACACCCTTAGAATATTCTAGGTATTCTTTAATAACATTAGTATCTACAAGTTTATCAACTGTACCATAAGAAATACGCTTGATAACGCTTTCAGAAATAAAGTTAAGTATGTTACTTTCTATGTTTAACGCAATAGACTTAACAGACATAAGCATATTGCCTCTACCTATAGTAGAAGTTAAAACACTTAACGCTGGGCTAGGAGCTATAGAATTAGCATAATTTTCCATTTCAGCCATATTTTTGAAGAATAAAGCACTAGGGTTTCCGTTTCTGTCTTTTGTGTTTTCAATAGATTTCTGTATAGCAGAAGTTTTATTGATAATTTCATTTACTTGCTGGCTAGATAAGCTTAAGCCTAAACCCTCATTAACAGCCCTGTAAAGATAGTTATAAGCATTTGTTCTAGTTCTTACCTCAGAAGGCTCTCTAAGTCGTTGGTAAAGCTCTTCTGGTGGCTTAGAATTCAATTCTGCTGATAAGTTTTTAACTAGATTTTTAACTATTTCTGATTGTTCTTCTTCGGTAGCATTAATAAAGCTATCTAATACCTTAGTAATTTCAGTATCAATATACTTTTCTAGCTTATTTACAGCATTAGTCTCATTAACACCATCTAAAAGATCGCCAAACTTCTCAACAGCTTTAATTTCTTTAAGTCTATTTTCAATACGTCTAATCCAGTAAGTAGAATCAAATATATTTTCAATTGCGCCTCTTTGAGAAGCGATTTCTTGACCTGCTCTAGTAAGCTCTAAAGATTGATTTCTTAATGCGTGTACATAAGCTTCAGTATTGCCTATAGCAAGCATTTCCTTAAGATAAGCGTTGTAAATAGCGTTTTTAAGAATATCTGCTGGCGGTTGTTCCAAACCGTCAACTATTCTTTGAGCTGCTGCAAGGTTAGCTTTAACAAAAGCCTTAGCTTTTGCATTTTGCTCTTCAATGCTAACTTTGTTATAATCTAACTCTTCTGCTAAGCCTAAAATATCAGATTGATTTGTGTAAACTCTTGATTGAGCTTTTTCTCCTTCTGTTTCTACAGGAACTGTAGATTTAATCATAGGAGAAGCACTATAAACTGCATTAGTTTGTGTAGCTACTTTTTTAGCTTCTTTAACAGTTTTAATAACTTCTTTTTCAATAACTTCTCTATTTGTTTCTTCTACTGTATAAGGTTGTAATTCTCCAGTAGTCATACTGTCAAAAAACTCAATAGCATCAGCGGTAAGCTTAACTTTCAAATCGCTGGCATCTTTATAAACCTTTTGTAACCACCTGTCGTATTCATCAAAAGCACCTTGTATTAAGCCATTTGGCGCATAGCCGTTTAATAGGTATTTTTCATAAGCATCAGCAAATCTTTCGTGTTGAGTATCTTTTATAAAGATTTGATTTGGTTTGATATGTAAGAAATCAATAACAGCTTGGAAATTGTTTTTATAAGCTTCAGAAGCCAAGCCACTATTATAGTAACTCCACATATTATCAAGCCAAAAATGAGCAAACTCGTGAGGGAGTGTTGAATAGTCAGCATCTTTAAATAGCTCTATTGCTTTTTCTGAAACAATAAAAGAGCCTCTTCTTACTTCAGGGTTTTTAGGATTGTTTTTGAGTTGGTAGTAAATATTAGCATTGCTTTCGTCAAAAGTTCCTTTGTTTTCAACTGATTTGATTTGATTAGGATTAAAAGCAATATATGTGTCTTGAATACCAGAGCTTCTATCGCTAATATCATCAATAGTATTTCTTATAATAATACCATCATACTCTTGAGCCTCAGGATATATTCCATTCTCATCAAGAACTTCAGAAGTTGCCTCATTGAACATATAATCTTCAATTTCCTCATCTTCTTCAAGGCCATAATTTTCTCTTGCTCTAGTTTCAATTTCTTCTCTGTAATCTTCTATATCGCTCTCATCATATTTTTGATTGCCATATATATCAACATATTTCTCTACTACATCAGAGTATATTCCTTCTTTTGCCCAGCCAATTAATTCTTGAATATCTTGTACTGGGCTTACGTTGTATTGATTATCAATAATAATTGGATTTTCTATTTTTAAATAAACATCAACTGTTTTTATTTGATTTTCAGCAGCTTCTTCTAAATCATCAAGGATATTATCTATTTCTTCATCTGTTAGATTGAATTGTTCTTTATAATAATTCTCTAATTCTTCTCTATCTCTACCCTCGTATCTTCTGATATATGCTTGCCTGCTATAATCCTCCGCAATTTCTTTATCATTAGCAAAGAAAAAAGCACCATACTCATTATTAGCAGTAGTTTCTCCGCCATATCTTTCATCAAAGGCCTCAATTATATCTGCCGTTCCGTGATAAACCACTAACGGATTACCGTCTTCATCAACTACTTTTGAATCACCAAACCAATTTTTAAAATACTTAGAATCAGTCCCTTTTTCTTCCCACTCTTTTTTTGCATCAGAAAATTCAGCAGAATCTGCTCCTGCTGTGTTAGCTGATTGGAATAAAATATCAGGGTTTATTTCTTCGTTTTCTTGTGTAAAACTTCCCCTAAAGATATTGCTAGAATCTTCTTGAACTGTTCTAAGGTTAGATTCGGATGCTTCTCGTGTATCTCTCTCACTTTTTTCTTTAAATCTTCCTTGCTCATTTTCTAACCTTTCTATATTTTGTTCTAGACTTATTGATAATTCAGATTCAATACTGTTATCCCATAAGTCTTTAGGAATGCTTTCTACTTCATTATCAAATAAAGAAAATAATTCGTCAAAAGTTTTAGCATCATTAAATTTATTTTTAATTCTATTTATAATTTCTTCTTGTTCTTTTGCGCGTTCTTCAATTGGATCAAGAGGTTTAACTCGATTAGCTAAATAATTTAAAGCTTGCTGAATAATTTTTTCGTCGTTACCCTCTTCAAAATCTGTTTCATTAAAAAACTCTCCAAAACTAGGATCCCAACCTTTTACAGTAATTCTATCATCAGGCTGTAATATAACATCAAGAAATTCTTCTAATCGTTTACTGATCCCTTTTTTATAATTTTTACCACTTTTAATCATTCCTAAAAACATTTTTATTTCTGTGTCAGAATATTTTTTATTTTTAGTTTCAGCAGCACGTCTAATAAAAGCAAAAACTATTTGATCTCGTCTTTTTAAAGTTTCGCCCCACTCTTTTTCTTCTTGACTTAAAATGCCAACTTCAGTTTCAGCAATAGTTTCTTTACCAGCTTGTAATTTTATTTTTCCGTCTTCATACTTAATATCACTTGCTTTTAAGACATCATCAATTAAACATCCTCTTTTATTTGCTTCAGCCAAAACTTGATTAGCAAACATTTTAGATGTTTCTGATACATACTGAGCTAAATCAGTTTCAGATTCTTCAGACAAAGCCCCAGCGTCCTCTATAGCTGCAAAAATAGCATTTTGCATACTGTCATAAATTGCCCCGTGTTTAGTGTTTAATTCAGAAGATAATTCAAGCTCTTTTGAAATAACATTAGTAAGCTCAACAGTTCCGCTTTCGTAAATAGCTTCTACAATAGCTTCTCTTTCATTTGGATCTGCTACAACTTTTCCTATTTCCTCATTAAGCATTGTTTTAACATTAACTTGCTGATTAATTGCTACAGCAGTCCCAACAGAACCACCTAAAATACAACCAATAACAGCTTCTTTCCAAGCTTGCTGTAATCTTTCAGGCATTTCAGACATTTTTATAGTACCTTCTGCAAGCAAAATACCAGAAGAGGTAAGAGACTGAAGACCTTCAGTAGCCCCTTCTGATAACAAACCGTTACGAGCTGTTTTTAGCGTAGGCGAAATATTTTTAAGTGTTTGATTACTAAATTTTATAGGAGTTTCCCATAAAGTAGTCTGTTTTCCAAAACCAACATACTTTTCTAGTAAAAATGAAGCAGCAAGATAAGAAGTTGTCCCAATAGTTGATTTTTTAGCCCACTCTGGAGTTATTTTTTCAACTTCTAATTCTCCCAACTTATTAACAGGCATTCTTTCTGATTGTTGCTCAATATTTTCTAAAGCTGTACCAGTTGCAATACCTACAGCAGTTTTAGCTGCAACACCCTTAACAACAGCACCAGTAGCACCACCAGAAGCGTACATCATTAACAAATTTGCTGCGCCTTGACCTAAACCATAAGCAAAACTTTCAGCAGTTTCTTCGGAAGTATACTCAGCTCTGTCTTTTTGATTAGCCATTAAATTTCGCTGAATAGTAGCTATATTCATAGCTTTTCTGCTTATTTCTTCTTCGGAAGCTCCAAAATATCCACCAATAGCTAAATCTGCATTCTTTCCGTATAGTTCTATTGCTGGCAGAACATCTCTAACTGTATCTAATCCAGCATATAAACCTTTAGCAAAACGCTCAATCTTATTATCTCTGTACTCTGGGATTGCATTTAAAATACTTTCCGTAGTATCTATTTGCTCAGCTTGAGACATAGGAATAGCCTTAGGCATTGTATCTACATTATTATTAATTTGTCTTATAGCTTCTTCTAAAGTTAGTGCCATTAATTAGTCTCCACAATAATATCTTTGTTACTAAACCCTTGAAAAGTATAAACTCTTCCGTTTAAAGTAAATTTCTTACCCTCCTGTAAATTTGGGTCTTGAAGTTCTGGAACATACCAGTATTTTGTTTTTATAGCAGAGTGCAACCCAGTATAATAAATTTTTTCAGCAGTTTGAAAATCACCAACAGCAATATTATTAATAATTCCTTCCATAGTACGCTTTTTAATATTATCAAGCTTATTTGCTATTCCAATATCATTCCAAACACTATCTTTACCCCTAAAATCAGACAATTCTTTAAAATCTTTATTGTATTCACTTGAGCTTTTAAAATATGAACTAGAAGCCTTTTGGCTCAATTCTATATCTTTGAGGTTTGATAAATCTGGCAATTTGCTTATTTGTTCCCTGAAAGTAGCATCGCCCATATTTTTATAAATTTTGTTTAATAAAGTATCTCTATCATTATTAGAAATTGTATTTTCCCCATTTTTATTAATATTATTTTTAATAATTGAAGTAGCTAGCAAACCTGATTTAGCGATATACTTCATTTTGTCATTATAAGAATCTGTTTTTTCATTTGCTAAATCCTGCACTTTTTGTAAAGCATCAGCATAACCATTTACATTAGATACAGTTTCATAATTAGGCTGGCTATCTACTATTTCTTGTAATTTTGAATAATTTCCTTCAGGATTAGCTTTTATAATCTTATCTAAATTTTCTTGCGTAGGATTAGCAAAAAATGCGCTCTTTAAATTCATTAAATTTTCAGCTTTTAACCTATTTCTTTCACTTTTAGCGAAGTTTCTTAATTGGGTTTGCTTTCTAGGATCAATTCCTTTCATAATTTCGTCAGGCACTTGCGCATAAGGAT
>JAEIGA010011619.1_pt1 | contig 13371 bp, 10 predicted proteins | sample 9270691 | NCBI WGS metagenome assembly JAEIGA01 (sample SAMN17057246, study PRJNA624740) | gut metagenome | biome: biome; isolation source: fecal sample | host: Bos grunniens | place: China: Xizang | collected 2019
CTTCTACATATGTGGAAGGGCGATTTTTGAAATTATCCGCATACTTTTTCGGTATGCGGATAATTCTCTGGAACTTTGCCTCCGTAATAAATACTTAATGTTATGAGAGGTAAAATCAGACTGATGCTCATGACTCTTGTGGTGATGTCATGCAGCGGTAAAGGGATTGATCCTGATGACGGAACGGACTATCAGTACGGAAGGAATCTGTCCCATGAGAAGATTGTCTTGGGGGCTCGTCTGGAGAATCCTTACAAGACAGAAAACATTACAAAGGCCCTTCAAGCCTTGTATCCTACAAAGGCTGACAGGGTGGATGTCAGGACAACGGACCTGTATGTCAGATTCCTTCCTAAGACAGAGGAACAACTTGAAATCCTGGAGGGAATGGAACTTAAGATGACAGATCATCCGTTGGACTATGAGATACTGGAAGACGGTGACTGGTATCATGATCCTGAAGTTCCTGATGACAGGATGACCTGGCAGTACGCGGTGGTTCCCCATGATTTTGAGTTCCCTGAAATGGAATATGAAATCATAGACGAATGTCATATTTCGGAAAATGACCCCCAGACAAGGGCTTATGACGGAATAGACTGGGATGCTGTAGAACGTCAGGCTTATGTAATGACAGGTAATTCGGATTATCTTCTTCCTGAAACGAAGGCCGAGAAAGTATATCCTTCAGGCAGGATTACGATATTGGACGAGTCTGCAGATGGCGGGAAGCCGGTCGGCGTGAAGGGCGTCCGAGTGTCATGCAACTCCTTTGTCAAGTTTGCCCATACATATACCGACCAGGACGGATATTACAAGATGGGGAAGAAGTTTTCTGCTAAACTTCGATACAGGTTGGTGTTTGAGAATACCAAAGGTTTCTCCATAGGTTTCAACCTGATTCTTGTACCGGCATCTACATCTACCCTTGGAAAGGCATCTCCGGACGGAGTCAACATAACCGTGACAAAGGATTCCGAAACCAAGCTGTTCAAGAGATGTGTGGTAAACAATGCTGCCTATGACTATTATTCGCGTTGTGAACCGGCGGATCTGAATATAACCCTACCTCCTTCCGACATACGCATATGGCTGTTCCATAAACTTAAGACGAGCAGTGCCATGATGATGCACCACGGAGCTGTGCTGGACATGTCCATAGTGTCTGCCTTTCTTGGCGATTTCGCTCCCTTGATAAAGATATTTCTTCCGGACCTGACAATTGGAGTCAGCGGACGCAACGATTACTCGTCCATATACTCTGAAGTCTGTCACGAACTTGCTCACGCAAGCCATTTCTCCAAGGTCGGAACAGGTTACTGGAATAAATACATAATGTATGTCCTCGGCTCATTCGTGTCATCGGGAGGGATGACATATGGGGACGGACTCGGTATGAATGCAGGGTATTGCGGTGTCGGAGAGCAATGGGCCTTTTATCTGTCTTCAAGAATGTGGCATGACAGATATGGTGGGGAATATCCTCAGTTCGGCTCATCATATTGGTTCTATCCTCAGACTTTGCGTTATGTTGAGGAACTTGGAATCGCACCTTGGGAGATATTCTCCCTTATGGGAGGTTCCGTAACGTCTATAGATGATTTGAGGCGTGCCTTGATTGCAACGTATCCTGACCTGTCTGATGCAATTGACCATATCTATAACAGATACATGTAGCCATGAAAGTATGTTTGAAGCTAACTCTTGTGATGCTGCTTGCCGGTGCTTTCCATTCAGTCTCTGCCCAAAGCTTCAGCGTATCGACGGATATCCTGGCTTATGCCAGACTTGGGACCATGAGTCTGGATGCATCATATGCGGTATCACGACGTTGGAGCCTGGTGGCCGGAGCCCGATACAATCCTTTTGTATTCCATAAAGGTGATCCCGAAAGGCAGTTCCAGAACAAACAGCAGTCTTACGCAATAGGAATGAGACTTTGGCCTTGGCATACATGGTCAGGCTGGTGGTTTGCAGGAAAACTGAGGTATCAGGAATATAACGAAGGAGGCATAATATCAAGAAAGACAGAAGAAGGAGACAGATTCGGTGCTGGACTTTATGCAGGATATACGCACATGCTTTCTTCCCGTTTCAATCTTGAGTTCGGCGTAGGACTGTGGGCCGGACTGGCTTCTTACCGGCAGTATTCGTGTCCGGTCTGCGGACTGACACAATCCACCGGAAACAAGTTCTTCATGCTTCCGGATGACTTCATCATTTCTCTCGCATATGTGTTCTGAATTGAAGATTGCAATTGTTGCCGCGGCCTTTCTGGCTGTATCATGTTCATCATCCAAAGTGATACAGAGGATACGCTCCGGTGAGGTCAGGATGGATATTTCCGTGCCTGACGAGAAACCTCTTGATGACGGTGTGGATAAGGATGTAAAAATAGACAGCATAAGAAGTGACCTGTCTGATGAGCCTATAATTATGAATGCAATCAGAGACAGCGAGACAGGAGAGATGGTTGCTACCGATGTGATCAACGCCTCTACCGTTGTCGCCCGTTTCCGCAATGTGGCTGAAAGAGCTGGTTTCGTATCTATAAGTTTCGATGTCACCGTACCTTCCGAAATGTCTTCTTCCGACTGGCAGCTTAAGCTTCGGCCGCAGATGACCATTCAGGAAGATACGTTGAGTCTGGAGCCTCTTTATATAACTGGAGAAGGATATCGTAAAGGCCAGTTGAGGGGATATCAGAGATACAATGAGTTCATAGCTTCCATTATTACGGATACGACCGACCTTGTCAGGGTGGGGCAGCTGGAGATTTTCCTTCAGAGGCACTATCCGGAGACCTATGCAATGAAGAATGATTCGTCCCTGATTTCCGATCCTGTTGCCAGAAATGTCTTTGGAGTGACACAGACGGATGCCTTGAGACATTATACCAGGCATATGAGAGTGCGCTTCAACGAAAGGAGGAAGGCAAGGACCGGACTGATGTACGATAGATATGTAAAGGATCCGATAGTTACTGAAGGAATACGTCTGGATACTGTCCTGACCGCATCTGACGGAGACTTCATCTACAGGTACATGCATACATTCAAAAGCCGTCCTGGCCTTAAGAAGGTAATGATAAACCTGATGGGAGAAATATATGAAGACGGTGAATGCTTGCAATCTCTTCCTTTTCCGGAAGAACTGACCTTCTATATCAGTTCTTTATCGACCATGGCTGACATGACTCCGAAATACAGGATCATTGTACTGGAAAGAAATGTCTATGACAATACAAAGGCACTCATTGACTTTTCGAAGGGCAGCCATGTCATAGATACTGCCTTGTCAGACAATGCGTCGGAACTCGCACGAGTCATAAGGTGTATCGGAGATGTCGTCTCACGTCAGGAATATGTACTGGATTCTCTTATAGTGAAGGCCTCATGTTCACCGGAAGGTTCATATTCTCATAACAGCCGTCTTGCAGCGGCACGTTCCGAGTCGATAAGGAAGTACATATGGGAGCATGTTCCGGAAGAATGGAGGGATAGTGTCAGAACGTCTCATTTACCCGAAAACTGGGACCAGTTGAGGCTCCTTATAGCAAATGATACTGTGCTGGATGAAACTTCCCGTCGTAAGATACTCTCACTTACCGAAGACCTCCGGCGACCGGATGATGTGGAAAACAGACTCGCAGCAATGTCGGAATACCGTTACCTTAGGGAGAAGATATATCCTCAGCTCAGGAGCGTGAGCTTCGACTTCCATCTCCATAGAGCCGGAATGCAGAAGGATACCGTCCATACTACGGAACTGGATACGGCGTACATGGCAGGACTTGAAGCCTTGAAGAGCCTTGATTATAAACGGGCGGTTGAAGCACTGCGCCCGTATAGAGATTATAATTCCGCTTTGGCATTCATGTCTGCAGACTACAATCACTCGGCTCTGGATGTGCTTGAAGGTCTGGATGACAAGGATTCCAGGGTATGTTATATGAAAGCTCTGATATTGTCGCGACTTGGTGTTCCGGATGAGGCTATGAAATATTTTGAGCTGGCTCTGGCTTATGATCCATACCTTGAATATAGAGCCAACCTGGATCCGGAGATGTCCGGACTTGTAAAGAAAAGACAAACCATAATCAATTAAAACTACAATACTTATGAATGTAAAAATCTTTTATGCGGCGATGCTCGCAGCAGCATTGCTTTCTTGTGAGAAGAAGGACTCGGAGATGTCAGATGTCTTAAAAGAGAGTACTTCATTGGAAATCCTGCTGGTTTCAGATGAAACGAAAGCAGCAGGTGAGGGCGGTAATGAGGAAAAGACCGTTGCTGATTATCAGGTTTTGATTTATGACATGTCAAGCAGGATGCTGGAAGCATATGCTACTCCTGACCCGGCCTCTGTCAGTGTCAGCATGGAGTGTACGACCGGACAGAAGGAGGTTGTCGTTCTTGCTAATGCACCTGATGTGAGTGGTATTGTATCGTATGATGCCTTCCTCAAGACCAGGTCGCGTCTGGCGCATAACAGCATAGGACATCTTGTCATGGAAGGACATTCTTCTCCTGATCTTACAGCAGCCGGTGGAACAGTGACTGTAGATATAAAGAGATTGGTGTCTAAGATTGTACTGGATGAAGTGACTGTTGACTTTGAGATGGATGCATATGACAAGATGGATTTTGTTCTGAAGAAGGTCTATCTGACTAATGTAGCTGCTGATAAGAGCTATCTTGCCGAGACCGGCGATCCTACGCAATGGTACAATCAGATAGTAAGAACCCCGGCTTCTGATGTGGATGCCATGATCTATGACGAAATCGGAAACATAAATCTGAAAGAGACTAAAAAGTACACGACAAGACACCATTTCTACTGTTATCCGAATCCGCATAAGGAAGATACGTTTGCGGCAGACCAATGGAATCCGCGTCCTACCCGTCTTGTGATAGAAGCGACTCTTGGTGATGTGCTTTATTATTATCCTGTTTCGCTTCCAGTGCTTGAACAGAATACAAGATATCATGTATCACTCCACATAGTCCGTCCTGGTGCTACAAGTCCGGAACAGGACATGGAGAAATATGCAGTGTCATTCAAGATAAATATTGAAGAATGGAAAGAAACGGACGATGTTTCAGAAACTATCTGATATTAATGGGATCATTGCTCGGACTCCTGTTTTCCTCTGCCTGCTCGGTAAAGGAAGACAGGACTCCATGCCCATGTCTTCTGGACATAGACTTCATGTGTCCGGATATGCCGGATCTGAAGGAGGCTGGTCTGGTCGTGACGTCATCGGAAGAGACGGTATGGACTGATACTGTCGATCTTATGAGGACCAGAAGCAGTTATCAGGTGCCGGTTCCAAGAACGGATATCCATCTTCGGGCATGGTCAGGTGCAGGAGAACTTGCCTCGGATCAAGGAGTGTTGATACCTTTCGGAGAGGATTGTCCAAAGATATATATGCATGATTCCGATCTTAGGGCATCAGGAGAATACTACCATGAGACCGTGACATTGAGGAAGAATCATTGCGTGATGACTCTTGTGACAGAAGGGGAAGGCCGCATATCTGCCGACCTCAGATTAAAGGGCAATATCGCCGGTTATGATGCCTTTGGAAGACCTTTGAAAGGGGATTTCGAGTTTCTTTTGAGCGATGGAGGGTTGGAGGAAGGTTATATCGCTGTCCTGCCTCGTCAGACAGATGCATCGCTTACGCTGGAAGTGGATGATGGAAAGGGTAATTGCAAGATATTTGCATTGGGACGTTATATAGTTTCAAGCGGATACGACTGGACTGCCCCGGATCTGGATGATGTCACCATAACTCTCGATTATGCTTTGACTGAGGTAAGGCTTGTGATCAGCGGCTGGGAAAGTGTGTACAGGTATGATGTTGAGATTTGACAAAAGGAATAAAAATTGTGAGTATTTCAAAAACATTTTATATCTTTGCATCCACTTTCTGACGCGGATGTGGTGAAATGGTAGACACGCTCGTTTCAGGTGCGAGTGCTTCACGGCGTGTAGGTTCGACTCCTATCATCCGCACTTACAATAGGGTTCAGCGATTGCTGGACCCTATTTTTTATATCCCGCCCCGGTGCCTTTCGAAAAAATTGCTATATTTACCGGATATAATCTGAAAATACTAAACACATAATTATGAGATTTGACTTTTTAAGAAGATTGGCAGTCATTGGTATGACTGTTCTCCTTGCTGCCTGCAGCGCAGTCGATATGGAGAAGTATGTTGATGATCTGTATGACAGGATGTCCCAGGAGGAGCGTATCGCCCAGCTGAGAAGTGCTTATATGGATGATCTTTTCGATGAGGAGGGTAAGCTTGATATCAAGAAGTGTGAGGAACTGATTCCTTACGGCATCGGACATTTCTCTCAGTATGCCAGCCAGAAGCCTATGGATCCTAATGTGCTGCGTGACCGTGTTGCCGCAGTGCAGGATTGGCTTATATACAATACTCCTAACGGAATCCCTGCGCTCTACCATGAAGAAGTGCTGACTGGTGTCAATACACGTGGTGCGACAGTCTATCCGCAGCAGATCGGTCAGGCAGGTTCGTTCAACCCTGAACTTGCCGAGCTCAAGACTCTCCAGACCGGTATTGCAATGCGTAAGATGGGTGGTGTGCTTTCACTTTCTCCTATGGTGGACGTTTGCCGTGTTCCAAGCTTCAACCGACTTGAGGAATCATATGGTGAGGATGCGTACCTTTCTGCAGTATTGGGAACTGCATTTGCAAGGGGACTCCAGCAGGGTGACCTCAGAAAAGGAGTTGCTACATGTTCGAAGCATTATCTCGGTTATGGTGGAGGCGGAGACACTGATGAGAAGGAGATGCTCGAGGAGATTCTTCTTCCTCATGAGACAATGATCCGTCTTGAGGGAAGCAAGGTTGTAATGCCAGGTTATCATGATGTCCATGGAATCAGATGTGCGGCCAGCGAATACATCCTTCAGGATATTCTCAGAGATTATCTCGGATTTGACGGTATGGTCGTAAGTGACTACACTGCAATCAACCAGATACCTGGTCTTGAAGGTCCTGTACAGAAGGCTGCTGCAGCTCTCAATGCAGGTACGGATGTGGATTTCCCTACAGGATCCAACTACAGACTGCTCCAGACCGCAATCGACGAAGGACTTGTATCTCAGGAAACATTCGAGAATGCTGTAAAGAACGTACTCAGACACAAGTTCCGTTCAGGACTCTTCGACAAGAATCCGTATCTCTACAGCACAGAGCATATTGTACTTGATACTCCTGAAGAGCGTCAGACTGCATACGAACTTGCAACCCAGTCTGTTGTCCTTCTTGAAAACAACGGCATCCTTCCTATCAAGGAACCGAAGAAGATCCTCCTTACCGGTCCTAACGCCAACTCTATGTGGGCTATGTGCGGTGACTACTCTTTCCCTGCAATGGCTTATTTCTGGAAGCATGTTACCGAGGATCTTGACCATCCTCATATCGTAGGTCTTCTCGAAGGTATGAAGGGACGTATGCCAGAGGGCATGGACATCATGTACTCGCGCGGATGTGACTGGACTGAAGAAGTGGAGACCAAGCTTGAACTTAGCGGTGACGAGCGTGCATGGAGGAATAACCGCAGACAGCGCAGAGTGGATTCCGGCGAAGTCGCCGATAAGGAAGAGGCTCTCAGAATGGCTGCAGAAAGCGATGTCATCATCGCTGCCATGGGTGAGAACGTGCTCCTTTGCGGTGAGAACCGCGACCGTGACGGACTCCGCCTCCCTGGCAAGCAGGAAGAATTCGTGGAAGAGCTCATCGCTACAGGAAAGCCTGTGATCCTCGTCATGTTCGGAGGTCGTGCACAGGTTGTTTCAGGTCTTGCAGAGCGTTGTGCTGCTGTAATCCAGGCATGGTATCCTGGCGAGGAAGGCGGTAATGCAGTTGCCGACATCCTTTATGGAAATGTCTCTCCTTCTGCTAAGCTTTCTGTCAGCTATCCTAATGAGGAAGTCTATGAGGCTATGTGCTACAACTATTCTGCGGAGCAGGACCCACGCGTGGCTTGGCCTTTCGGATATGGTCTCAGCTATACTGAATTCGAGTATGGTAACCTCAAGGTTGATTCTTCTGCCTCTACTTCAGACAAGACAGTAGATGTTTCATTCGAAGTGACCAATACAGGTTCGGTTGCATCTGATGAAGTTGCCCAGGTATATATTTCTCCGACAGAGGAAGGTCAGAACATCCGTCCTATCCAGCTTCAGGGATTTGCACGTGTATCACTCCAGCCGGGAGAAACCAAGACAGTGAAGGTAAAGCTCCAGACCGAGCAGTTCGGATATTACACAAATGACGGCGTGCGTCAGTGGAATATCGCTCCAGGTACATTTGAAATCAAGGTCGGCGCTTCTTCTGCCGATATCCGACTCTCAGACAAGGTTACTCTGAAAGGAAAGCATGTGACCAAGCCGTTGAGGGAATATTACTTCTCAGAAGTTTCTGTAAAATAACTTCTTATGAAAATCGTGTTTCTTGATGCGGCGACAATGGGAGATGTCTCGTTCGAGCCATTTGAAAGATTAGGCGATTTTGTATCCTATGCGGCCTCTTCTCCGGAAGAGGCCCGCGAAAGGGTAGCGGATGCCGATGTCGTGATGATCAATAAAGTCCTTGTCAACAAGGAACTTATCGACGCGGCAAAGTCGTTGAAACTCATATGTGTCGCTGCTACGGGAGTCAACAACATCGATGTGGACTATGCAGCTTCCAAGGGCATACCGGTAAGGAATGTAGCCGGATATTCGACTGATTCTGTCGCTCAGGCTACTTTCATGCATATATTGTCATTGATCGGAGGTGCTCCATATTTTGACCATAGCGTCAAGTCCGGAAACTATTCCCGCAGCGGTATGTTCACCGATCCGAACTGGAACTGGTGGGAGCTTGCCGGCAAGACCATCGGAATCATCGGTATGGGTAATATCGGTATGAAGGTGGCGAAGATAGCTGAGGCTTTCGGCATGAAGGTCTGCTATTATTCCACATCCGGGACAGGACATTGCAAGGACTATCCATGCCTTCCTCTTGAGGAACTGCTCAAAGTGTCGGATGTAGTCTCTGTTCACGCACCGCTGAACGACAGGACTCTCAATCTGCTTGGTGCAAAGGAGTTTGCAATGATGAAGCCTACGGCTTACGTTGTCAATGCGGGCCGTGGTGCCATAATAGTAGAGAAAGATCTGGCCGAAGCAGTAGATAGTGGTGTGATAGCCGGTGCAGGCATCGATGTCTTTGTGCAGGAACCTGTCCCTGAAGACCACCCGTACCTGAAGATGAAGCATCCGGAGCGCATGCGCCTTGCTCCTCATGTAGCATGGGCCAGCGTCGAAGCACGTGACCGCCTGGTTGCCATGATGGCCGGGAACGTCATGAAAGGCTGGTAATTTTGCTCCCGCAGTCTCTCCAGTCTCCCGAGCCCCTCCAGTCTCCCGAGCCTTTTCGGCTCCAGCAGCTCCTGCGGTCTCCTGCAGCCTTGTTCTGGCCAACGCCCTGCTCCCTCCTCCAAGTCTTGGCCTTAGTCTAAGTCCTGGCCTTGTTAAAGTTCGCGAAGCGGAAAATTTCCTAAATTTTTCCGGCTCGCAATAGAAAAACCTTGCAAAACGGCCTCTACAGCCTTGTTCAGGCTAGTGACCCGGAAAAATAATACAGTTTTTCCGGGTCGCATTATCCAGAGGTCTCGAACGCCAGTCTATTATCGAAAGGGCTCCCAGTGGTAGAAAACCTGTTTATTCAGACCTAAAAACAGAGGTGATTATAACGAAAAAGAGGTTGCGATTTCTCGTAACCTCTTGATTTTTAGTGCTCCCGAACTTGGACTTGAACCAAGGACCCTCTGATTAACAGTCAGATGCTCTAACCAACTGAGCTATTCGGGAATGTTTGTTTCAAACGTGTTGTTTTCGTTTGGGATTGCAAAGGTAGTCAATTTTTCTTTACCTCCAAACTTTTTTGAAAAAATTTTACAAAAAAAGATACTTTTTTTCATTTTGTGCAAAATAAGCAAGTTTTTACGTACATTTGTGTTTCTATCTGCATAATTAATCGGCCTCGGGCACTAAAACTGACTTTATGGATATAGATCTGTTATCGAAAATGGTCAAGGAACTGATTCTTGACGAAGATAAAGTAGTCCTTCCTGGACTTGGCTGCTTTGTGGCAGAGATAGTGCCTGCTTATTTCTCAGACAAAGGATACACGATTAACCCTCCGTACAGGAAACTATATTTCAGAGCACGCCCTGATGAGGGCAGTGCCTTGATTGATTTCTATGCCAGATCGAATGATGTTTCATATGAGGTTGCAGAAAGAATAGTAAAAGACTTCATTTCCGAACTTAAGGCTGTGCTACATGCTAAGAAAGTTGTCGTCTTTCCAGGGTTGGGCCGCCTGAGGGCAACAAAAGAAAATAACGTGTTCTTTATCGCCAATGAGGATCTTGACATATATCCCGATGGATTCGGCCTTCAGCCTATCTCTCTCAAGACCCATAAGGAGACAGCAGAGGAGGTCAGTGCTACTGTAGCTGTTCTGAAGGATATGCTGGATCCGCAACCTCAGGCTGTACCTGTGTCTGAACCTGAGCCGGAACCAGAGCCGATCGCAACTGCGGAACCTGCTTCAGTTCCGGATCCGGAACCGGAATTCCTTGTAGAGCCGGTTTCTGAACCTGAACCAGAGCCAGCACCTGCACCCGAACCTGAATCCGAGCCGGAACCAGTTCCTGCACCGGAACCAGATCCAAAACCAGTTCCAACGCCTGTGCCAGTTCCAGAACCTGTACCAATACAGGAGGAACCTGTGCAGAAGGTAGAACCAGCTCCTGAAAAGAAGGATGTCAAGTGGGGCCGGATTCTGTTTATAATAGTTGCAGTAATCATTCTTCTGACAGTGGCATATATGGCAGTAGGACGTCTCTGCCCTGAGTGGATAGACCAGTTCCTCTATACTCCGGAAGAGTTGGAAATTCTTAACCGATAAATAATGATCAGATATACAAAAGATCTTACGATACAGTGCTATGAAACAGACGCGGCATGGCGTCTGAAACCTGCTTCATTCATGAACTTCGCGCAGGCGGCGGCGGGTAACCACGCTGTTTACCTTGGCTTTGGCTATGATGAACTTATTGCAAAAAATACAGCTTGGATATTGTCAAGAGTTCATGTCGTATTCAATGATACCCCGAAGTGGAAGGAAGATATCACCCTGACCACATGGCATAAGGGCCTTAACCGCCTTTTCTTCCTCAGGGATTTTGTCCTTACGGATAAGGAAGGCAGAGAAAGAGTCAAGGCAACTACATCATGGCTGGTGCTTGATCTCGCCACAAGAAGACTCGTCCGTGATCCTAAGCTGATGGAAGATGGTACGGTATGTACGGATAATGCGATCGAGACACCGGCGGACAAGGTCCAGATGCCGAAGGATATCGAGGCCGTGCATGTGATGGATCATGTTGTGGCTTATTCGGATGTGGATATGAACGGCCATACCAACAATGCCATGTACATGCAATGGGCTATGGATGCTGTGGTTTATGATATATCCTCGACTATGCCTGTAAAGGAGTTTACGATCAACTTCAACCATGAGACAAAGCCGGGCGATGTTGTGGCTGTATATAAGGCAAGAATCATCGAAGGCGAGGGAAGACGTGTGTATGTTGAAGGAAAGGTTGACGGCCAGTCAGCTTTCTGTGTCGAAATAATATTCTGATCCGATGGAACTCATATATCCATATGATATTGCCCCTGTGGTGCCTGCACCTACAGCAGAGTGTGCTGTGGAAAGGGCGGCTGCCAGCGAATGGTTCCCGGTTGTGGAACCAAGCGGACTGGTGACCGGACGTGCGACACGTAACTACTGTCATAGCGGCGCAAAGCCTCTCCACCCTGTAATCCACATCCATATCATCGACCGTTTCAGCAGAATCTATCTTCAGAAGCGTTCGATGAACAAGGATATCCAGCCGGGCAAATGGGATACAGCTGTCGGAGGCCATGTATCTTATGGCGAGGGTATTCTGGAGGCTGTATATCGTGAGGCCTCAGAAGAACTGGGCTTTACTGATTTCAATCCTATATATCTTGAAACATATCAGTTCGAGTCAGAGATCGAGAAGGAAATGGTCAATGTATTTGCTGCAGTCGGAAGTTATGACCTCCATCCGGACCTTGATGAAGTAGATGAAGGAAGGTGGTGGAATATTGATGATATCGATGCCAATCTTGACAATGGTGTATTCACTCCGAATTTCGAGTCGGAGTTCCGTATGATACGTAAATCTCTCCTTGCCCTCCTATAGGAAATAACCAAAACGGATAGAGTCATGTCTGTTATAGAATCTTTTTCTGGATTACAATTCGGCAGAACGCAGACACTGCGTGATATCGCTGCCGCAGCATCTGAAGAATTCATCCTTTTATATACCGGATTCCACCATCTGGAAATGGGCATGTTTGCATGCGAGCGCATTGTAGGCATAGCTGCCGATACATGCGCGGATATGCTGTATGCCGACCATTACAGGCTTGTACCAGATCAGGATGGCAGTCCTGTGCGAAGGAAGCACCCGCTTATCGATTGTCAGAGGGGAGCGCTTCGCAATGATTTCGATTTCGGAAATGTTCTGGTGTTCCGCACGGATTCCTTCCGTAAAGCTGTGGCTGATATGGAAACAGATTATGAATTTGCCGCACTCTATGACCTTCGTCTCCGTATGAATAAGATAGTTCATATAAACGAATATCTTTATACGGATGTGGAGACCGACAACCGCAAGTCAGGAGAGAAGCAGTTCGATTATGTCGATCCGCGCAACCGTGCGGTGCAGATCGAAATGGAGAAGGCATGTACCGCCCATCTGAAGAGGATCGGTGCCTACCTCGAACCGAAGTTCAAGGATCCGGATTCATGCGGACTTTCAGGCGAGTTTCCTGTAAAGGCTACAGTTGTCATTCCTGTCTTCAACAGGATACGTACTGTCGCAGATGCCGTGGAAAGTGCCCTGAGCCAGAAATGCACCTTCCCGTTCAATGTCATTGTCGTGGATAATCATTCTTCTGACGGTACCACTGAACTGCTTGCAGTTCTCTCGTCGAAGGATAGCCGTCTGGTGCATGTGAGTCCGGAAAGGGGCGACCTCGGGATCGGTGGATGCTGGAACCTTGCGGTCCATCATCCTCAATGCGGAGAGTATGCCGTACAGTTGGATAGCGATGATGTTTACAGCGGCCCAGATACCCTGCAGAAGATAGTCGATGCCTTCCGTGAACAGAAGTGCGCGATGGTTGTCGGAACATATCAGATGACTGATTTTCAGATGAATCCGATACCTCCGGGTA
>JAEIGA010011620.1_pt1 | contig 13371 bp, 3 predicted proteins | sample 9270691 | NCBI WGS metagenome assembly JAEIGA01 (sample SAMN17057246, study PRJNA624740) | gut metagenome | biome: biome; isolation source: fecal sample | host: Bos grunniens | place: China: Xizang | collected 2019
CTTTTTGTCTAGTGTTTTGAGCAGTTGTAAAATCGTTTTGCATTTCTTCAAATCGTGTACGAATTGTCTCTAACTGTTTATCCATTTCAGTTTTTAAAGCAACCATATCAGTATATAGTGTTTCTAAATCGTTTTGAATGCCTAAACATGCTTCCTTAATAGCTTCTGCTGAATCTAACATTTGTTGACATAAATCACGATATTGTTGTGTGATTCCTGATAAATCAAGCTCTTTTTTCTCTAGTTGATTCATACGTTTATCAAGCTCTTTTGCATTATTTGCAAACACTTGTCTAGCCTCAACTAGATATGTTTCATTTTCTGCTTTTAAAGCGTTTTTTGTTGCAGTCAAATCATCACGGATGGTTTTATCTAGTGTACTATGTAACACGTTAAAACGGTTGTCAATATCTTCCCCTCTTAATTGGAAAGTATCAACGATTGATTCAAGTTGTTGTCTAAATGCAGTAGAAATATCAGAATATTTAGTATCAAATTTAACAAGCCATCCTTCCATTAAAGCTAATGAATTAAAGAATAAGTTAAATTCATCTTCATTAATAGCATCTTCAATACGGTCTTCTGTAACAAGGGTAGGGATTATTTGTACTGTAAAGTGTGGGAATTTTAACACCGAAGCATCTGCATAGGTAACAACAAATTCACATTCCACCGATGGTGCAATAGCTAACATGTTTTCAGTAAAAACCACACTAATTTCTTTTGTGTTTTTATTAATTTCACACTGTTCCGCAACAACACGTCCATCCTGTCTAAAAACCCATAAGTCCACTCGGCAACCTTGTAAATCAATATAATTACCATGTGAAGTTAATGTCGTAACCAGTTTTCGTGTTCTGTGGTCTAACTGTCTAAACTCTACATCATTGAACGTTGTAACACCTTCGTGTAAATCCAAATTGATATAGTGTATATCTAGTCTTGTGTTGCTTGACTCGCTCATTAAGCCACCCACTTTCTATTATTAAAATGAGGGAGAACTATTGTTCCCCCTTTAATAAAATCAAAGCAATTATGCTTCTACTTCTTTTCCTCCACCCCATTGTTTCGGAATTTCAGTATAGTAGTTTGTAAGTTTTGTACAACTTGAGAAACATTGTTGATATTTTGTACTATCTGATGCTGGAATGTTAGGACAGTAGTTATTTTCCCAAATTGGCGTCATTGTACCGACCATGTTACTACATCCAAAGAACATCATGTAAACATTGTTAACTTTTTTATTGTTAGACAAGAATCCGTCACCTAATTGTGCGATTCCACCACATCCTCCAACAAATCCTTCAAGATTTTCAACATTTGCATTGAAACGGAATAAATCTCCATCTAATAGTCCAGTAATTGAACTTTGTCCTCCGAACATGCCACTTACATTTAAAAGATTTTGACAGTTGTCAAATAAACCTGGTGGAATTGCCCCTTTTAATCCATGACTAATACCTGTTGGTAAAGGTGTTGCATTACCCCATGAATAGAACATTCCTGAACAGTTTTGTAAGAAATAGTTTTTCTCAAATAGGTCTTCAGGAATACAATATTGGTCTATACTATTAACCTCTCTAATACCGATACCGTTTGCCTCACTGAACATATTAGTACATCTTTTCAATGCAGTACATTGTGAAAGGAATCCATTTGGAATAGCTCCTTGTAGTTTATAACAGTTTTGGAAGAACTCTGATAAGTCTTCACAAGTTCTAAATTTATATAATAATTTAGCAGGAATTCTACCTGATAATGTGTTACAGTTTTTAAACACGCCTTTTGCAGAAGTAATGTCAAATCTTATCTTATCTGTATCTTGTTCTAATCCAAAGAAGATGTTTTCAGGAATAGAACCAGATAGTGCAGTACATCCACTGAACATGTAATCTATAACACTAATTAAAGGATTGTCTGCAAATAGTTTAGTATCTTCTGACGTACATGTTGGTAATGTTCCTGTGATATTACCGCAATTAGAGAATATACCTGCTACGTTTGTTAATGATGTTAAACCTCTAAATAATCTTGTAGGGAATAATCCTTTTGCACCAGTGCCTGCAAATGCATAAGCTGCACTTTGAATACGTTTTGTAAATTGGAAGAAGTTATTAGGGATTTCTGCACTAAGGTTAGAAATACCATTAAATAAATAATCAACAGCTAATATGTTAGGTGTATGTTCAAATAAGTAGCTAGGGAACTCTGAGCCACGTAGACCAGAGCAGTTATTAAATAAGTAATCAACATATAATAAATCATCATATGTACCACCTGTTGTTAGGTTGAATATTGTATCAGGAATTTCTCCAACTAAACTTGAGCAACCACTAAAGAAGGCTGCTACACTACTTAATTTAGGACTATAATTAAATAAATCAGCAGGAATTTGACCTGTTAATGTTGAACAACCATTAAACATATTGTAAACACTCGCTAACTTTTTACAATCTTTAAACATTTTATTAGGAAGTACTCCATTTAGTTTTGTATAGCTAAACATATGGTATGCCTGAGATAAGTTTACCATACCATCAAAGAAGCCTTCAGGTATTCCTCCTGTAATGTTAAGACCAGAGAACATGTATCCAATATCTATTAAAGATGCAGCACATGGTTGTAATAATCTTGGAGGTAAAGTTCCAGTGATTCCAGTACATCCAGTAAAGAAATAGTTTCCTCCTGCTAATGCTTTTGCGTTAGCAAAGAAATCCTCAGGTAATTGTCCTTTTATGCCTGTACAACCTTCAAAGAAACGCCACATATTTCCACTATATAAACCTGTATTTTTTGTTGCGTCCATAATCATTTTAGCCTGAGCCATTGTAAGTTGTGTACAACCTGCGAATGTACGGTTACCACCTGAAGCTTCACTTAAGTCAATATTTGTAGGAATATTTTTTAAAGCACCACAATTCCAGAAGGTTTCAGTTAAGCCTCCTGTTAATTTAAACTCTCCACCTGCTTTACATTCAATAGTATGTAAAGATGTACAGTTTAAGAATGTTTGATAACCATTACCATTGTAACTTAAGTTTTTAATATGCTTAATACGTGGATTATTTGTAAATTTAATATTTGATAAATTAAATCGTGCTAAGTCTAAATAATCAGGGAACTCAACATTTGCACCAAATCTAGCACTTTCTACTGATGAAGATGATAAGTTAAGTGTTTTTAATGCAGTTGCATTTTCTGCGAAAGTGATTCGTATGATGTTTGTGGCTCCTGATAAGTTTAAGTTTTCTACTTTTGGACAAGAAGCTAGATTTAAAATATTATAGTTAGGTGAATTAAATCCACTCATATTTAAGATTTTTAAGTTTGGACAACCTGCTAGTGATAAGTTGTTTAAGTTAGAAGTACCACTAATATCAAGTTCTTCAACCTCTAAACATAAAGAAAGGTCTAGACTTGAAATAGTTGTATTTGCTAAATTTAATTTTTTAAGTCTTGCACAGTTGTTAGCAGTAACGCTACCAAGTTTTAAGCAGTTTGTCATTTTAATTTCTTCAACGTAAGGTTGACCAATCATTGCGATTGCATCAATGTTTGTATTTGAAGCATCAAAATATTCTAAGGCACCACTGTTTTGAGGTAATTGTAAACCTGTTAAACCAGTGTTACTAATATCACAGTGACGTAAGTTGATACAGTTTGTTAAGTTGAGACCAGATACGAATGCACCAACAGATTCTTCCCAACCTAGTTTAGTACAATCTTTTACATTTAATGTTTGTAAGTTTTTGTTATTTAAAACGTCAAGTACACATAGTTTTTTAGTACCACGTACATCAAGACTTGTTAAACGAGGCATAGATTGAATCATGATTTCCGAAGGTTGTAGGTTAATTAAACCTTCTAATCTTTTTACGTTACCTACACATGAAATCGTAATATTGTTATTTACTGGGTTGGTTACCATACCACCAATCAAGTCAGGACATTCCGTACTACTGAATGTTGTTAATGTATTAGCCTCTAAACGTTTTAACACTGGTGTTGTACCATCCATAAATTTAACAGATACCCATTGTGGGTGATATGTTTCAATTTGTAATTCTAGTACTGATACTGAGTTAGAACGAACTACGGCAGTTGATAATGCTTCTTCCCCAACTTGGAAACGAGAATCTAAATAACTTAAACGTTCTGTTAACCAACGTCTAGTATATTCTTCACGAGTACCACGACAGAAGTCACGTTTTTGTAATTTTTCTGCATCAGCTGCAGAGTTCTCTGCTCCACCGACACCTCTATATTTAAATTTCATATCTTCGTTATAGAATTTTTGTCCTACTTTTGCAATAACGTCATCATATACATAGCTCATCATTTTTTCAACAGTGAACCATCCATTTTGTCTTAACCAAGAATAACGTTCTTGAATTTCACTTGCAAATAATTCTGTAAATTTATTCCATAAGTTTGAATGGTATCCATCATAGTTACCAAATTCAACACCGTTCCAAATAGTATCACAACCCGAAGACTCTGTTAATTGTCCTTGGTTGTTTAATCCCATTGCTGTATCGCCATCATACATTAAAGGATACCAGATGCGTGTTGTATTTCCTTCACCGTCATCCGAAGTACCGAAAGATGCGATAACCATATTTTTCATGATACTATCCACCATACCAAATGCTAGTGCTAAAAGATGATAGTCAATCATATTATATAATGACCAGTGTTTACTAAAGTTACCTTTAAATTCTGTACCGTCAGAAGAACCTGTCCAAAATACTAATTGCATCAAGTCTTCATGTAACCCCGATGCCATGTTAAGAGGCCCGCTCTCACTAGCAGTTAATTGTTCAGTGATTAATCCTTTATCTGCATAGTGATAACGGTATTTAAAACCAGTAGAAACACGAGTACGAATATCTTGGTTAGAACCACTTACATCAAATTGGTCTGAGTTGTTCGCAATCTCATACGCAATATCTTGACGTGTATCTGAGTATCCATAACTTTCATGTGCATATCTATCCATATTGAATGTATAAATACCTGAGAATACACCATTTACACGTAAACGTATAGGAAAACCATCAATAGAAGAACGATATGTTGATTTTAATGCTTGTGTTGGTAATGGGTGTCCTGCTCCTAAAACTAAGTCATTATAGAATCGTGCAATACCAATATTGTTTGCTTGTGAGCTATCCATATAGTTTGCTTTTAGCGTGAAACGATAACCAGGTTCCCAATTATCTCTAGGTGCATATTTAAAATATGTACCCCCTTGCATTAGCTCAATAGTGTAGTTCTTAACTGGGTAGTTAGCAGAAGATGTACCTTGGATAGACACTGGACACGGACCAGCACTGTTTACGTCTCCACCACTACTATCAGTTAAGTCAAACCCTTGTCCAGTTGTTGGGTCGTTGTATTTAATACCACAAGAGAATGTGTCATTAACAGTCATGGCAAAGAAGTTAGGGTGATAAATGTCTACAACTGGCATTGTTTCTGTACCATAGTTTAACTCCCATAACTCTTGTTGAGTTAAAATTGTCTCATTTGCACTTTTTGTTAAAGGTTGGTCTGAAATGTAGTTAATAAGAGTTTCATCTGCAAGGACAGTTTTTCCTTGAATAGTCATTGTATTTTCTGCAAGTTGTCTGTTATAAGCACGGATTGATTTAATTTTACAGTTAGCAAAGTTACCGATTTTTCCATTTTCTAATAATCCTGCTCCTAAATATATTTTACCATTGTATTTGAAAAGGTTGCTTGTGCAAGGCTCTAAACGTGTTAAAACACCGTTTACATAAATATAACAACACATAGTTTCAAATGGTTTTGTAGCATCATAATGTTTAATACTGAAACTTAAAGTAGTCCATTTTTCACCATATGATGAATCAATATAACTTGTTGCCATAGAAATACCGTCTTGTGATTTTAAAGATGCGGTATAAGGTGTTGCATTAATACCTTGATTTGGTGCTAAATGGTTTTTACACCACAAAATAGAAGCGTCAGGATTACCTACGTCTGTTGCACTAAAACATATTTCTAAAGTAAATCCATCTGCTAAAATACCAGTATTTGTAGAGTTGTTAAATGGAGCACAATCAATTATTGCATATGACTTACCACTAAATACAAGTGAATCCCCATCCCAACCGTTACCACCAGTAGCCGCAGTAAAGTTGAAATCATGTAATGTACATTTAACATTGTTTCTTCCTTTATCTTTCCATATATGGTTGCCATTAGCGTCTGTTGCACCTTCACCTGCTAAACCACTAGCATCAAAGATGAATAACTCAGAACCGTCTTTAATTGGTTGAATAGATGCGAACTCACCTGCTTTAATTTTAATCGTTTGTTCCCAAATTGCAGTATTTGTTTCCATATTTTCAGTGGCATCTGTTGTGTCTAATGTACGAACTTTAATTTTTAAAATATGGTCACCTGCGTCTAGTCCTTTACCTAAGTTCCATAAAGTACTAACTCCAACTGGCACTGATTGTGAACCACTTAAATTTCCATCTATATAGAAGAATGCAGTAACATAAGATTCGTTTTGCTTAGATGCACGATAATACAGTGTAACTGCTTCTCCTTCTTCAAATTCTTCTTTTTCTAAATTAACTGTTAAATACATACCCTTCGCATCTACAACTAGAATAGTATATTTCAACACGTTAGATTTCATATTACCACTTTCTGCCCACACTTTAATAATGTGAGAACCAGTAACTGCAATTCTTCCCATATCAATAGAACCATAAGAACCATTTTCTATGTTTTCTAAGACAACTTCTGCGTTATTATCTATTTGATATTTAACTGTAATTGGGTCTTCTGAAATAGATTGAACATAGTATGGGAAATAAATGTTTGAACTTACAAAGAAGTCCACACTATCAACGAAGTTAGAAGTTAATGTTAATGAACCTGAGCGAATGATACAAGAACTGCTCATTGTAGCATACATACCTGCTGCATCGACTACATACATTGATACAGTATATGTACCCATAGGGAATGTTCCTAAGTTCCAACCACTAATACCAACGAAGTTACCTTGTCGTCTTAATGTCATTTGATATGCTCTGTTTTCAGTACCAGTAATTTCAAGATATGCTTGGGCAATACCGATGTTTGGAGAAGTGAACTGGAATTCAAAAATAACCTCTTCATCTACTGTTGTTGAAATAACTTCAGGAGATTGAATAGTAAGAACTGGCATGAAACCACCAGTACCTCCACCTCCACCACCGCCGCTACCACTAGGGTGATTAGTGAAATGGTCTTCTAAGGTTGCTTCTATGTCTTTTATTTTTCTCCCTAAAGATTTTAGTCCATCTTCAACGTTGGTAGGTCTAATAACTTCCTCACCGTCTTCATAAGTTAATACTCCATCTGAGTCAATAACTTTTACGCCATGTGCTTGTGAGGTTGCCATTGGTTCCCATTGTGCCGTTTTCGGATTGTAATACTTAACCGACATATAATTACCTGCCTTTCCTCATATAATTCTAAAAACAGTAGGATAAGACAACTTATCCTACTATAAATTTTTAATCAACAGATGATGGAATATCACGCCAAGGAATAGTAAATTCATCAATAATTTCTTTTTCTATCTCACTATAATCAACTTGGTCAGGTCGTTTCATAACTGCATCTGCCAAATAATCATCATAGTCAACGATACCATTTAATACATAAGATTTTACTGAAATACTATCCCAACTAATATCCCACATTAAATAATTTGGTTTATATGGATGAGCTTTATTAGTATAAGTTCCATCTCCGTTATCATTACGCCAACCATAGTACCAAGGTGTAGGTTCTTTCTCTAAGTCTTTATTAGATTTTAACTTCGCACCACTTGCTTGTGCCATTACCCACACTGTCCCTACTTCTTCACTAACGTATGCTTCACGACTACCAACGTTTCCGTTTGATACAATACCTTGTGCTCCACCATCTAAAGTACCGTTTTCAGTTGTTTGGTCATAAGTTACACCACCTGGTAAAACGTGTATACCTTGTTTATTAGCGAATGTTTCAATATATCCAATAGAATATACTGCACTTGCGATTGCTTGTCCACAACCATCATAAACATCATATAAATCATGTCCTGTGATAGCTTCAACTTGTTCACGGATATTCATGCGAATTGGTGTAGAACGTGAATAAGTATGATGGTGTCCACAAATTACAACATGGAATCCTAAATCTTCTACAAATGGCACCATTTGTTGAGGGTCACGCATACGACATACGGTAAATGCACCGTGATGTGCTAACATAATAAACCAACGAGGTGGGTTTGGTCGCATACGTGCTGCTTGTACGTCTTGTCTTACCCAGTTCATTTGTTTAACAAAGATATCAGGGTCTTCAACAGAAGCAATACAGTTAGAGTTTACAACAACAAAGTGAGCGTATCCTAAGTCAAATGAATGTGCAGACGCATATCCACCATAAGGTGATTTACCTTGAATTACATCATGATTTCCATAGTTAGGACTATACATGTCACCATTGAAATCAAACTCTGTTGTGTCATAATATTTAAAACAGTTTGAATAGATTTTATTAAATAAGTCATTGTTACCACATACTAACATATGACATTTTTCTTTTAAGAAACGTGGGAATTTATAATAGCAACGCCACTCAAAAGAGCGGTTACCTGATTGTGAAATATCGCCAGTATTAATAACAAAATCATAATCATTAGGGTCTTCATTGTCCTCAATGAATTGTACCGACCATCTCCATGCCTCATAATCATTTTCGTAAAGAGCTTGTTGGTCTGATACATGTAAGAATTTTAAATGTTTGTTTTTATCATATACTCCATTACTACCTTTATATGATTTAACTTCAAATGTAGCAACGTCACCCCAATATCCTTCGTCACCTGCTTGGTATTCATAAACACCCTCTGCTAAGTTACGTAAAATAACCCTATGAATTGTACAGTCTTGGTCAACGTGATAAACGATTTGTGTGTTAGTATTTTTATAATTCCATTTAGTTTCGCCTACTTTACGATAACGTAAATATCCACGAGCCATTACTTTAGATTGCCATGTAAATGTACGTGTATGCCATTCTCTACCATATTGAATATTTAATAAGTTTGGAATGTTTTCGTTTAATTTTGTTTTATTATAATATAAATCCCATTCTCCATCTTCAACACATCTAGGAGCATAGATACTCATATCACAAGTACGATAGTTTACTTGCTCTACGTCTTTGTAAGTAACGTTTGTATCATTGAAGTCGATACGTTGAATACCACAATCTTGTGATAATAAACGTCTATAAGCTGCAGCTTTACCACCCGTATAATTATATTCTACTGCTGGTAAACTACGTTCTTCACTCTCTGCCGCTCCACATAACATATCAATATAACTATTTAATGTAGTTCCGTCTGTTAAGTGCCAAGGGTTAGGAATTGTTAATTGTCCATAGTCAACCCCTAAGTATACCATAGCAGAAGTACTACTTAACTCCATATCCCATGATTGGTCAAAGTTTTTAATCTCATAACGACAAGAAGAATTAGCTTTAGAGTTTACTCTACCACAACGGATTAAATATGAATGTTTTGCAGGTACATACCCTTTTAATTCTAATCTTCGCCAAACACCATCATCAATGTTTTTATAGTAAATACATAATCCTTTTAAATTCATTGTTTGTCCATTTGAGTTATTATTATAAAGCTCTATGAAACTATGAGACAGTGGTGCTTGATTGTTGTCTTTTGCTCCACCACCAAAGTAACGGTTTACGATTAAGCCTTTATAACGTGCTCCAACCCCTGCATCAGATGCGTTAGGAGCATCGGCAGTAAAATAGCTTGATTCTCTTTGTTTTAAGTTACCATCTTCGTCAATATAAACTCTATATTTAATACCATCTCTACCATCTAGTTCTAAGTATTCACCAGTTAAGTTTCCACCAGTACCACCACCACTGTCATCTCCACCAGCAGAAGTACCACCAATTAATTTGTTTGTTGTGATAGTAGATGTAGGATTGATACGTGCTCCAATGTATAAGCGTTCAGTATCAACGCAGTAAGCCATTTCTCCCTCTTTAAGGATACCGATTTGAGTGTTGTTACCTACTTTGATGCGGATATGGTTTACTGTTGAAGTACCTTCATCAATTTGTGAACTAGTAGAACCTTGTTGGAAGAAAGTACCTGCAAATAAGTCGTCTAATTTTGTTGCTTGTTCAACTTTAGAAACTTTATCTTTAATTTCATTTACAGTATCTTGGAATTGTGCTAAAGCATAATTTTCAGGGAAGTCAATTTCTGACATATCTTCATCACTAGGGTCAAACCATAATTGGTCAACATCCACTGGCTCATGTTCTCCTAAGTAAGTTGATTGTTTACCACTAATTAAATAACTTGCAACCAAATCTTTAACTGTATCTCCTTGTTCATTTACGTAGTTGTTATAGAAATATAATCGTTGTCCTCCAATAGAACCAGTAAAATGTCCATTTTCATCTTGGATTAATTCTAATACATCTTCCATTTCAATCTGGTCAACTGCTAAATCAGATTCTTGTTTTAATTGTAAAACTGCGTCTTCTGTTACTGCTCTGCGTTTTAATTCTTCCCATTCTTGTTCTCTATTTGCCTGATTTTCATCAAACTCTTTTTGACGATTTCCTTCATTGTCATTTATCATTATATTCATGTTTTCCATGAATGTTCTAAATTCTTTATCTTTGGATTCTGTTGAATACTGGAATTGTTCTAGTTTTTCAAGTTGTGATTCTTCAAACTCATGTTGCCATTGTAGTTGTTTACCTTTATAGATTGCTTCTAAATCAACTACTAGTGCCTGAGCCTCTTCTAACATTCTTTGTAAGTCAGATGTATATTCGTTACCGAAAGATACAAAGTCATTATAAACTTTAACCATGTTTTCTGTTAGATTGTTTAGTCCTTCTTTAAACAGTTCTTTCTTTCCATCAATTTCTATTTTTGCTCTATTTACATGAGCATCAAATTCATCCTTGACGGCAGCTTCATGACGTTTAAAAGCATCAATTATGGCGTTTATTGTTGCCTGAGCTTCATTACGTGCTCTTGTTAGTTCTGTAGTTGCTTCTAAAAACATGTTTGCATATTGTTTGATAGAATCTTTCATGCTTTCGTCTGCTTGTTGTGCTAGTGCATTAAAATCTTCTATTGCTTGTTCCATTGCTCTAGTTGCTTCTCTATGTGCGTTTCTTAAATCACCAACATACCCATCCATTTTTACGTACATTGTATTATAAGATTGTAACATATTGTTTGTTGTGTTTTCTGCATAAATCTGAACTTCTGTTAAAATAGCATCTAATTGAGCATTAATATTGTTTACGCTGCGTATAGCCTCAGTGTTTAGGGTGATTAATTCATCAAGTGTTGTAATATTAAAGTCTCCACCATCACTTAAAATGATGCGAGTATCTGAAATTTGTTCAACACCTATACCCTGATAGTAAAGGGTTGCAGTTTTCCCAGCTTGTGAAGGATTAAAATAAACTACCCCTGTTTTATAATTAACTTTATAAGATGTATTGGCTATATTGTCGGCAAAGAAACACTCAGTAAAAGCAACACCGTCAACGACAACGGTAACCCTATAAAACTCATCAGGAATTTGGTTCAGAACAATATGGTATGCTTTTGTACTTATCTGTTTTGTTTCCGTTAGAGAAATGGATTGAGGATTGTTGTTAGAATCCAAATTATATCTTGTAATGATTGGATAATCTTTGTTCACAATATCGCTCCTTTCTATTTAAAAATATTGTATTATAAAAGTGCCATAAAAGACATATTATCATTAGGTTGATATGCTTTCACATTATCAATAAATTCTCTAATTTCTATTTCTACTTCTTTTTTGTATGTATTAAAATATTCATTGTCTGAAAACACTTGGACACTTAATATAAATTGACCATTAACTATCGTAGCACTTACATATGCAAACGCAAACTCACCGCTATAAGAGTCTGTTTTAATGTCTCTTTTAATGTGTTTTTCAAAAATTAAAGATGTTGTGGGATTCATAAAATTCTTCTCCTATTCATAGTATTAATCATAATTAAAGAAACCACTCCAATATAATGTAAACTGTCCTCTTGCTAAACCATTACCATCTGACGTAACAAATCGTATACTATGTGTTCCGGGATTCAATGTTCTAAACACGTTTGTAATTTCTCCATTATAACTACGGTTACCACTGTTTAAAGTCACAACTGGCGTAGAATCTATATAGATAGTTACTGACGGAACCGTTGAGTGTTCGTAGATACCATATACTAAATTGTGTTGATGTGAAGGCATTTTAATAGTATGAGAATGTCCTGGAATTTCATAAGAGTGGCTATGCTTACCTGCATTTAAGGTTCCACTTAACGTTACATTGTGTGAGTGTGGTGCGGTTGTAACATTAATAGTATGATTGTGTTTTGGATTATAAAAGTGTTTATGGTATTCAAAGAATTCTCCTCCTGAATCCATACCTTCGGGTGCACCTGTTTGATAGTCTTGATTGATTTGATTTGATGTGGCAGACACACTTTGTGTTGCACCTACGGCAGTACCTGTTCCTCCACTTAAATTAAATTTAATGTCAATACTATCTCCACTTGTTTTGCTTGTCGTTGTCGAACTTTCTGTTGACTTTAAATCTATGGTCATTGAAGCTGCAGTTTTACTGTATGCTCTAAATTCATCTATACTGGCAATTAATCTAGCATCGAATGCGTTTGCAATATTGAAGTTTTCAGGAATATAAAAATATGCAGTGAATGGATTTGTGTAGTCAAAACTATCCCTATCACTAATTTGGTAACAGTTATAAATTCCTTTTTCAGATAGTACTAGGTTGTTTTTACCATCTGCACTATATAAAGCCATTTTTGCCATATTGTCTGTTTGGTCTATACCAATAAAAACACGTAGAGTATGGGATGCAGTATTATCATACACATAGAGACCTTCGGGTTCAATTTTTAAAGTGTTGTTACCATTTCCTATAAATAATTGCTCCCCTAAGATAACTTTACCGATTAATGTATTTGCAATAACCCCATTAGCATCTATTGCTAATTTAGCATTTTTCCATCTGTCTGTTGTTATGGCAATTAAACCACTACCAATGTAAACTTGTTTATCATCATTTGCTCCATCTTCCGTGGCATCTATTACATAAATTCCTGATTCTGAAATGTCAATTTTATTAACAGTACCTTTACCACGAACCACTTGTGCGGCAACATCAAGACCTTCTTGAATTAATTTTGCTACGTGTGTATTGTTGTTAGCAGCATTTTTCCATGTATCTTTCCAGA
>JAEIGA010011621.1_pt1 | contig 13370 bp, 16 predicted proteins | sample 9270691 | NCBI WGS metagenome assembly JAEIGA01 (sample SAMN17057246, study PRJNA624740) | gut metagenome | biome: biome; isolation source: fecal sample | host: Bos grunniens | place: China: Xizang | collected 2019
AAAGAGAGGTAGTCAAAATGGCTAACGTATTCACAACAGAGTTAACAGAGGTTAAGTTGAACAGTATCATCAATCCCGACCTTAAAGATGGCTTACTCACCATGATAAAAGGCATGGCTGATGTATCACAGGGAAGATGGACAATGGCTGAAGGTCTTTATAAGGCATTCAACAACTACGAAAAGGAAGTCCGCACAGATGATGAGGGAAACGAAATTAAGAGGTTTGCCACAAAAGGCAAGTTTTACGAGTTTATCAATGTAAAGGACGCTAACGGCTCACAGATGATAAGCGCAGTAGAATTTAACGACCTTGTAAACGTAGACGGAAAGAGCCTTAAAGACCATGGGTTCACAGTAGGCAAGGTTTACACCCTTGCTAGCATGGTAGGAAACGATGACCTTTTAATGTTCTTTGAGTATGCTGTAAAGGCTATGCATGTTAAGAGCGTTTCAGACATGGCAAGGCTTAGTGACAAGGGACTTATAAACATGGTTAAGTCATGGAAAGAGAGTTTGAACCCTAAAAAAGAAGAGTCCGATAATAAGGACACTTCAGCTAAGTCCGATAATAAGGACACTTCAGCTAAGTCCGATAATAAGGACACTTCAGCTAAGTCCGATAACACGGACACTTCAGCTAAGTCCGATAACACGGACACTTCAGCGGAAACAGAGGTAGTCTCAATTGACCTTGACGATATTCACAGAGAGGATATTTTTAAGGTGATACACACCTACTGTTTAGGAGAGTCAGACACAGAGACTCAGTATAACGTGATAGACTTCATAAAGCAGTTGAAAAAGGAATACGGGATAACAAAGAAGTTTTAGTCACAAAGTAAGCGACCCGTCACAATGTGGCGGGCCTGCTTTACGGCTTGGATTAGCACTCACTAAGCTCGGTGGCTGATTAGCACTCATACCACGAGTTTGCTAATAATAACGCAACTGTTATTAAATCGCTTGTTATCGAAGCGGCAGTTATTATAACAGATGTTACATAACACATCATATATTATATTGTGACATTCCGGAATTCTCCTATATAAGGCGGCCGGCCAAGTTTTAGTCAACTAAAAAGCAACTATCAACCAATGCTAGTATAAAAACCGTATCACGATTTTAGTCAACTAAAATAAAGCTGTTAAAAATCCACCCGGTATAGGAGAAAATTTCGGAATAAAAATTTTTTTTCGCTTAGGAGGAAATATGAGTAAGAAAATAGTTATTTCAGAAGATGATTTAGCCAAGGTATGTGCCACAATCGTCGCCGAAGAAGATGCATCCGCAGTTTTTAAAGAAGTAGGTATTATCTTCTTAGCAAAGTTAGGAGCAACTCTTTTTGATGGTGTAGAAGATGGTGACACTGTAGTAGTTAAGTGCAGGAGACGCTCCACACGCGAAATTTAGTCAACTAAAAATTTTTATACCTCGCTCCCAAGGGGTTAAGGGAAGAAAGGAAACATTATGATTAAAATGCTTTCAGCATCAAGAGAACTTACAAAGGTAGAAAGGTATCGTTTAACTCTCTCTCCGGAGATTTGCTCGCTTCAGAACGTAGCTGATGACGAACCTATTAAGGTTTCAGCATACTGTGAGTTCGAGGACGTTAACGAAGAGACCGGCGAGGTTGCTGAGCTTCTTGGCATTCTTTCAGATGATGGTCATTCTTACGTTACTCAGTCCAAGACATTCAAGGAGTCTTTCAAGAACATAGCTGATATATTCGCTGATGATGCAGAAATGTTCTCTATAAGGAAGATTTCCGGTAAGACCAAGGGAGGACGTGACTACATCAACTGCGTTCTCGCATAGTAGCCTCACTTTCTCAAAGACCCCCTATGCGAAATATCATAGGGGGTTTATTTTTTTGGAGGAGTAGCCATGTACACTGATGAAGGTATAATAAATTTAGCCGAAGCACTTATACGTCAGGCTAGGTATGATTATGATAGTATGATTGCAGATGGTTACGATATAGACGCAAGGATAAAAGCAGAGCAGGATACTAGAGGTATAATAGGATATATAGTAGCCTGGGCTTGTAACGACAAAGATTTTTTATTTAATGAGGTTATAAATAGAACCGATTTTTAGTTGACTAAAAAGAAAGGAGAGAATATGGTTAATCCGTTTAAAGAAGGAACTACAAGCTGGTATAAATGGGAAATAAAGTATAAGTTGACACCCATGGCTAATCAAAGAATAGTAGAAGCAAGAGAAGCTGGAACTAAATCTAAGCAGTTAGAAACAATGATAGAACGCTTACAGAAATACGGAGGTACTGACAAGAGATACGGTAAAGATGCTATAGGTCTCGGCTTTAAAGGTAAAACAAAATCTAGGTTAAAAAGGCAGTATCAGGAACTTGTGAGAGTTCAAAAGATAGATGTATGGACGCCTAGAGGAATAAAAGAATATGAAGCACAAGAAAAGAATAACTATAGTCAGTTCAAAAAATCACATCCGGGATGGTCTAGAGATAAATGGAGAGACTTTGTACAGATGATGGGTACAGTATCATCAGAAATGCTTAGAGAGTTTGGCTATGAGAGACATGGTAACGAGAAAGGTTCTAAAACTGTATCAGCTAATAATAACAAGACAAATCAAGACTTAATGGAGGCTTTCAATGAAGCATATCAAAAAGGAAAAGATATGCAGGAGATTATGGAGAAAGTCTCTAAAGAAGCTAACGGAGCAGGTTTAGACCAAAGAAGAACTATGGACTTGTTATATAAGGCCATAAGAAGTGACATAAATAGCATAGATTGGGATTATGAAATAAGAGAATTGCAGGCAGATATGCAGAGAGAGGAATAAGTATGGAACTATATACCGGCCAACTTAAAGATGTTAAGTACAACATTTCTAAGAAACGAGACCATCACGGAAAAGGAACCACATACTTTTGTGATGATATTATGTGTTTCGATATTGAAGTTACCTCCTCATGGATAAATGAAAATGGTGAAATTGTTCTTTACACTCCAGGTAAATCAGCAGACTATTGGAACGAATTGACACCACTATCATTATGTTATGTATGGCAATTCTCGTTTAATGATAGAGTGTTTTATGGTAGAGAACTATATGACTTTTATCATCTATTAGAGGATATTCCTAAAGAACTAAAGATAGTGATATTTGTACACAATTTAGCTTACGAATTTCACTTCCTAGATAATATATTCAAATGGGATAAAGTATTTACTAGAACACCACATAAACCCATGAAATGTACAACTAAAAATTTTCCTAATATAGAGTTTAGATGTACATATATGTTAACTAGGTTATCTTTGGATTCATGGGGAAAATCAATAGGATTTAAAAAAGCTACCGGTACAGTTGACTATAATGTAATGAGAACTCCTAAAACACCATTAGATGATGATATGCTTAATTATTGCGAGAAAGATTGTCTAGTGATGTACCACGGATTACTTGTTTACAAAGAAAGGTATAAACATATAAGAAGTATACCTTTAACTCAGACAGGTACAGTACGTAGAGTTGTTAAAGAAAGAGTAACAGCTGATGAAGATTACATGAAGTCTATAAAGCGTCTAATACCTCGTGATGCGGTAGAATATAAGCGTTTACAGACAGTATTTGCAGGAGGATATTCTCACGCAAATCGTATATATGCCGGTCAAACAATAACTTCAGACGCTTATGGTATAATAAAACATAAAGATATAGCATCATCATATCCAACAGTTATGGTGGCCTATAAATACCCTTATACTCCATGGGCGTATATAGGAAAAATTATACCGGAAGATTTTGAGTTTGAAGATAACGCCTTTATTATGAGGTTATCTTTTAGTCAACTAAAAAGTACCACATTTAATACTTACATACAAGCAAGTAAATGTAATGGTAAGAACATGATGTTTGATAATGGCAGAGTCATGTCAGCCGATAAAGTAGATTTGTGGGTAACAGAATATGACTGGCTTACAATAAAGAACACCTATGAATGGGAGTCTGTAGAATCGTTAGAAACATATAAGGCAGGTAAGAAATATCTTGACCCTCTATTTACATCATACATACTTGACTTGTATCATAATAAAACTACATTGAAAGGAGTTGAAGGATTCGACGATATTTATATGCAGTCTAAGCAGTACATAAATTCTATGTTCGGAATGGCTGTAACATCAATATACATGGCCGACATAACATTCAATCAGCAAGAAAATAAGTGGCTTATGGAAGATGTTAACGAAGATAAAATAAATAAATACTTTGATGGCCTAAGATATTACAGAGATAAAAGATATTTTCTATCTTATAGTGTAGGAGTTTATGTTACAGCTATAGCAAGATATAGACTATGGGAACTTATAAGACACTGTGATGCAGATTTATTATATACAGATACCGATAGCATATTCTATATAGGAGATTATGATTTTTCTTGGTTCGACAAAGATATAACAGAGCGACTTAAAGTGGCTTGTGAAACTACCGGCTTAGATTTTAATAAAACAAGACCGGTTGATAGTAATGGTATTATGCGACCTCTAGGAATACTAGGTGACGAACCAGATTGTATAGAATTTAGAACCTTAGGTGCTAAAAAGTATGTTGAACGTCAAGTAGACGGAAAACTACATCTTACAGTGTCTGGTATTAACAAGGGTGCGGTAGATTGTCTTAATAATGACATAAATAATTTTCAAGATGGTTTTGAATTTGATAAAGACCACCCAAGTGTTCATAAGAGTATACTTACTTACGTTGAAGATATGCCGCTTATAGAATATCCGGATGGCTATCTATCTACTTATTCAAGAGGTATAAATATGCGTCCTAACGGATACAAGATACATCTTACAGACGAATATAGTTCCTTGCTTGAGATAAGTAAACATACGACAGAAGAACTTCCGGAAGCCTTTATAAACCATCTTAGAGGACATTTTTAGTCAACTAAAAAGAAAGGAGGAAATATGGCCAGGAAAATAACAGATACAGAGAAAAATTTAATAGAAGAGAAAAGAGAACTTCTTAATATGTGTTTTGAGCGGATGTGTGCTACAAACAGATATAGTGAATATAATAAAGCACTGGCTACCGCTAAGAACGTACTGACACAGATAGAAGCTCTTTCAAGAAGTAGATTTTTAGTCAGCTAAAAGGAGGTTATGATTAAATGAACATACCAACTGAAGAAGTTATAACCGCTTCATTGTGTAAATTACATTATTTGAAGGGTGTTATAAGCGGTTTAGGTTCTAATTTACTGTTTAAGGACTATGTGAAATGTTTAACATCTTGTGATTCTCTAATATCTTTGCTACAAGGGATGCTAGAAGATAGGGAGGAAAACCATGAAGAAACGTAAGATAAAATTTAATATTAAGAACATCTTAGCTAAAAAGTGTCGCTGGATGTTTATAATAGGTATGCGTTCTAATGGTAAGTCGTATGAAGTTAAATATGATGCCATAGAAAGGGCGTATAAAGAAGGTAAGAAGATAGCCTATGTTCGTAGATGGGATACAGATATAAAAGCAAAAGCAGTATCTTCGTACTTTGATGATATGAAGCAAGCGTCTAACGGATATAAAGCAATAGAGGAGATGACAGATGGTGAATGGCAAGGAGTTACAGCTTATCAGGGTTATCTATATTTTTATCGTTATGAAGATGGTAAAATGATAAAAAGTAACGACGATATAGGTAGATACCTTGCAGTAAATATGGCGGAGCATTATAAATCACAAACATTTATTGGTTATGGTACGCTTATATACGAAGAAGTGTTGACAAATAAGGTTTATGTAAACGATGAACCACATATGTTAATGAACCTAGTATCAACAATTTTTCGTGATGAAGATGAAGATATTAGAATATATCTTGTAGCTAATACAATATCAAGAGTATCTCCATATATAAGCGAATGGGGATTAAATAATATACCCAACCAAAAACCGGATACAATAGACGTCTATCATTTAAAACGTGATGACGGAACTGTTGTAGACTTTGCGGTACAAAATACAGAGGTAATAGAAACAAAATCAAAACTATTCTTTGGTAATTCTCAGAAACAGATACAAGGAGGAGAATGGGAAACCAAAGATATGCCTAAACTAGAAAAGCCTTTACAATATTACGCTCAAATATACGATGTATTAGTAGATTACGATAATTTTAAGTTTAGGCTGATGCTCTTATGCGATGAAGAAAACGGAGGTCTTACAGTATACATTTATCCGTACAATGGTAAAAAGAAGTTTAATAGAATAATAACAGACAAATATTCTACAAATCCTCTAATAACACCATTTATAGATAGTAAAATGAGTATAGCTGAAAGAATGGTTATAGATTGTTTTCGTAAAGGTAAAGTTGCCTTCAGCGATAACTTAACCGCAGCCGATTTTACTTCATTAACTAAGAACTACCGGATGGGAGTATAAATTTTAGTCAACTAAAAAGGAGGCTATTATGAGTAAAAAAACCGGTTATTCGCTTAGTAACGGAAAAAGATATGAAGTTTCTTTTGAACGTAATTGTATTAAGGTTACAGAATATACGCCTATGTTTGACGATTTATTCGAGAGTGAAACAGACGTTATATGGCTAGATAACTACAGAGAAGTAAGAGAATATCTTACAGAAAAGAATGGGGGTGTAGAGGTATATGGATAAAAAACCTTTGATAACATATTTAGCAGACGCTTTATATTGGTGTATTACATATTTCATAATAATGTACGTTATATTTAAGTACATCATTAAATTTTAGTTAACTAAAAAAGGTGGGTACCATTCTGCCAGGGACTAAGAAGTTTAGCGAATGAGATACCCACCTTTTTAATTAAAGTAATACACCGGTCTTTAACAATGAAACTATTTCTTCCATTTCCTCGCTAGTAGCGTTAGGAATATTCTGTAAGTGTATATGTTCAACCTCAGTATATCCGGAAACACTACCAAGTGTAGCAGTTATGTTTGAAGGATAACCCTTAAACTTATTATAATTCTTAGCAAGACTCTGTATAGGTCTATGGAATATAAAGTAAGGAGTAAAATCATCCATAACTGAAAGAGAACCGCTTACATCACTACCCTTATTAAGTCTTATCTTAGATGAAGCAACATTAGCGGCAGAACTTATAGTAACACCTGCCATAGCACCAGCACCACCACCTACAGCTGCACCTATAGCACCAGCAGTTAGCATCTTACCTGTCTCACCTATAGTAGTCTGTAAAGCATCTGTAGTGTATGAAGATAAAGGAATTGTCATTCTACAGTTACCGGTAAAATGATAAAGTACAGACTGTCCACACTTTATAAACGCTATACAATCACCTGTAAGCACATCTACATGATACTTAATGTGAACAGTGCTATTCATAACATCTTCTATAGCCACATCCTTAACTCCAATAAACGGAAGATAAATTTCCGCTCTTGTATAAGGACTGTAATCTAAAGCACTTCCCCAAAATTCTTTAACATTAAGAGAGCCGCAATCAACCTCTAAATACTGGCTTGTAACTGGTGGTGAAGTTAAATCAGTATCGAAGTTACCTATCCATATTTCATCAGCAGTTCCTACAGCAGGGGATATAGGTAAAGCATGTAAACTAACTATAGCATCCATAGGGTCTGATATAGATTTCTGCCACATATTCTGTATATTGAATAAGCTATTATCCCATAACTTCTGCATAATGGCTTCAAGAGTCAGCTTACTAACTCTATGAGCCTTAACAGCACCGCACTCTAAAGCACCTCCAGTAGGTAAATCAGGAAAGTCTATAGGGTCGCTTGAAGGGTCGTAATTACCTCCGCCTCCACCGGGATGTGATGGGTCATCAGTACCAGCAGGGTCTTCATCATTGTCATAGATGTCCTTACCATTAGTACCCCTACCCGCAGTTTTCATAAAAGTATTAAACGCATCTAAATCTGTGATAAGAGTTTGACTACCAGGAACACCATTAGGATTAAACCAAGTACCTATACCAGTTCTAAAATGGTCGGGCGGTGCTATAGGTAATAAAGATTCACACCAACATATATCTGTAGCAATCCAAGCAGAATTACCTGGATTAACTTGATGTAAATCAGCTTCGCTTATAATAGCATAAGGGTCTTCCCTAGTTCTTTTACCAGGTATCATTATATCAAAATAAACTGCTATTGCAGGAGTAATTCCATCAACAGGTTGTAAATATTGTGTAGCTGCGTAAAATTTACAATCCGTTAAATCTCCCCATAAATTAAGAGGTAATTGGTCTAATTTTCTAGGAGTCCATCCACCTAAACCCCAACTAGATTCCGTGTTATTATACTCAAGATAAAATTTACCCCATACAGTACCATCTTGAATTCTAGTTGTGAACTTTAATTTTAAACCGTTTATAAACTCAAAAAGTTCAACATCTACAGAGGTATCAGGAAAACCAGATAAATCTACTGTTCTTACGTCAGTAAAAGTAACCTTAGTATCTACACCTCCCCAACCATTAGGATTAGGAGGCATATCTGTTACGGCTAAACCAATACCTAATGTATCGTTAACTCCCTTAAAGTGCATCGGTCTGTTCGGATACAAGTATTCCGGATTCAGTGCCATCAGATTCACCCCCTTTTAGTTGACTAAAATCTCTGTTAGTAGTTCCAGCCCCATTAGTAACAAGCACATACTGTAGAGATTTCATAAAACCATTTGCACTATTACTTGTAGGAAACTGCTTTGTCTGTATTCTCTCGTAATTAAGAACATGAAAATCAGGGTCGTCAAGATATAGATTGTAAAGTTTTTCCTGCCTCTTAATAACCGCACTATTAGTCCTTATCTCCGAAGCCCATGTAGAAAGTACATCTGTCTTAGCGTCAACTTCATACCTCTCATTACCTATACTCCTAATATCTGTAATGAAATATTTTCTTCCAAAAGATGACGAACCATCAATATAATTGAAGTTACCTAAAAAAGTAGAAGTTTGCAAAATAAAAGTAGGTCTAAATATATCTGTCTTTTCCTTGAGAGCAACAGAAAAAGTAGCATCACCGCTAGCAAAAGCCTTATCAAATTTCTCGTTAGGGCTTATACATTTTTTAAAAGTAACACTTAAAGACACAAACTCACCACCCTTCTAATATATTATACGCAAGAACTGTTCAGCTATTTCATCAAAAATAAGTTTATAGAAATTAAAAGCTTCCCACAAATCCTTATGTTCGCCTAATAACTTAGAGTTGCTATATATACCCATGTTACCAGTCTTAGAAACAGATTTACTTTCAGATTCTGTACCGGTGTGTGTATTAGTATGTGCTCCGTAAATATTAGTGTCAGATACTGAATCAGTATGAGCGATTTCGCTTTTAGACTTAGTTTCACTATCTGTTCTAGAAGCCTCTGTATGAGTACCAGACTTACTATCAGACCTAGAATCTCTAGTTTCAACAGTCTCTGTAGTATCCTGCCTGCTTCCTAAACTTGTATCCTGATAATCTTTAGGACTATACACACTCTCATTAAAAGCGCTAACTTTATTTTCATTAGTATTATTTTGAGAGCCGGTATTTATTTCACCTTCTGTAGTTGTTTTGTCCTGGCCGTAATTAAGAGTTTCAGCATCTGTCTCTGATTTAGCGCCATGAGTATATGAATTACTCTCACTACTAGATTTTGCTCCGTAACTAACCTGCCCACTCTTAGTATCAGTTCTAGCACCAAGATTATCAGTAGCGTTCTTACTAAGCTGTCCAGTATGAGTCTCTGTTACATGATAAGGGTCGAGTATACTATAATCAGTATCAGAAAGTTCCTGCATCCTCCAAAGTTCAGAATACCTCTGCTCGTTAGCTTTAAGCCAAGAAGCTACATCAAAAATCCAATCAGTGGCATTTTCCTCAACATTACCATTGTCACAAGAAAATACAACAAATGTTCTATAGGTGTTTCTAAATAAACGGTCAAAGTAATTATAATTCTGACGATAAACTTCCCAAAAGCCAGCATCATAATTAGACAACATAGGTATGCTTTCTTCTTTACAGAAGTCGTATATCTCGCTAATCCTGCTTCTCTTCTCTGTCATTATCTTCGCTCCCTTCATTTTTTAGTTGACTAAAAGCGTTCTCTTTAGATAACATTTCCTCTTCCTCTATCTTCTCGTAGTCAATTTCCTCCGGAAGTTCAACCTCCCAATTCCTATCGAACAAAGAATTTATTTTTTCGCAGGCAAGTTTTCTTTGATTAAGCCCATCAGAAATATTAAATTTAAGCAGAGAATCGTTACCATCAATTTCAAGAGAGTTAACATTAGACTTCTTCTCGAAAGCGGCTCGTATACCTATATCCGAATAAAACGACCTAATAAGTTTATTACGAGCTTCAAGAACTTCGAGTATAGATTGAGAAGTTTTCCTATCAGACCCAGCGTAATCAACTCCGAGTCCGCCAATGTCAGTAACAACTCCGTATTTACCAATGAATCTTTTATTCTGGTAAGCACGGATACTCTCAAACTGTTTTTGTGTGCGTGCAATAGGAACACCTCCGTTATCTCTTGCGTCTACCATCATGTCAACAAGAGTGACTTCAGCGTGTGCGAGAAGTGTTGCATAGTGGTGTACATACATATAAGACGGATTTCTTATAGAGGTATTGTTAATAATAACAGCATCTTCGTCTATTGTCCTAACTCCTGCATATATAGGGCAATGCACATTAACTTTTTTCCATTCATTATAATACTTGGTAGGCCCAAACATAGAGCCGAAGAAAGAAGTTAACTCTTCATCACTCTCTTTAAGTTTAGATATAACTGTAAATCCTCTAAGTATTAACCTGGACTCTATCTGTTTTGGGTCAACACCTTTAAGCACACCGTCCTCTATTTCATAGGTATTCTTCCAAACAAATAAACGTGTAAGTCTCTGAAACAATTCGTTTGTCCAAAAACGATAATAAGCAGGATATGTACAAGCATCAAGCTGAGCATCCATCATTAACTCACCTTTATTATAACATTCCTGCAAATCTTCCAAATAGCCCATATAAACTCCTTTCTTTAGTTGACTAAAAAAAGGGGCAACCTATTTCTAGGCTACCCCTTCCTTGGAAAGAAACTATGCCTTCTTTGTAGTCTTCTTGGATTCCTTGGAATCTCCGGCACTTTCGTTGGATACGTCAGCCACAACAAATACAAGACCGTTTGCATGACCATCAATAGCGTAACCCTTACGCATTGTATCACCATGAACATAAAGGTCCTGCCTCTGATTGTACATTTCCCATGTACGCCTATGACCGAAATAAGCGGCAACGTGCTCAACGTCGTGAATGAAGCAAACAATACCTGCCTGAGCAATAGCAGTTCCGCTGTTTATATCATCATGCTCAATCTTGATAGATGAAACATCCTCGAATGTCTGAGTAACAGAATTGTCAAGTCTCTGCCATCTAGGTACGGGCTCGAAACGAGGAAGTTCAACCAGTTCTTTATGGAAAGTATCAGACTGTAAGTAAATCTCGCTGAAAGCATTGAACATAGACAACATTTCAACTACGATATTTTCACGACTCGTGAACGTCTCGTAACCGGCCGCATTGTAAACAACACTCATTTCACCCATAAAATCAATGGCCATCTTGATTTCCATAGCTGCATATCTGAGAAAGTCGGCATCTCTCATAGCCTGAGCTGCGGTAAGAGGAGTTGCTGACTCGGGAAGAGTTGCGTTGTACTCAGTAAGCAGGTTACGAACAAGACCTGCGTTAATGTCGTAAGCCATAGCCGTATTAACAGCCATATCGGTGAGTTCTTCTTCGGCTAACTTAATCTTGTTCTCAGCTGCAAGATAAAGGCCGTCAATGAACCTTATCATTTCTGCTGAAGATAAGAAAGCCGTACGAATCTGGTCTACCGGACGTACAAACTCAAGAGCGATAGTTCCCTGGCCACCGAAGATAGAAGCTGAAACTTCGATAGTTGTTGATACATCATAAGGTGAACTCTGATTATATGTATAAGCTGTCGAAGGTGCTACAGGAGCCTGAGGAATCTTATACTCCGGATTATCTACAAGGTCAGGCATCTTGTAGTAAACCTTCTGAACGAAAGCACCATATTCATGTTCATCACGAAGTACGGAACGCTGACGTTCTCCGTATACACGAACAAAGTATACTGTCTTAACTATTCTGTTTGCGAGGGCTGCGTACCACCCATCCAACAGATTCATGTTTGAAAGCTGCTTACCAAGTGATACTATGTCGGATGTATCAAGCGAGGTAATCGCAGCGTTTTCGCCCAAAGCATCAGATATAGCGTCATTAACGATAGCTGAAACCTGAGCTGCTAAATAATCTCCTTTTGCCATTTCTTAAATCCTCCTTTTTAGTCAACTAAAACTTTATTCCGTAAACACTCATCATACCGACACCAGTCGGAGAATTAAATATCTTCAGAACACCTGAATCATACTGTATACGTTCCCATGTATCAGTATGTGGATTCATTGCTATCAGCCAATGAGGTGTTGTTATAGTGCTACCTGTTAATTTCTTCAAAGTAGAAACAGGTATAGAACTGGTAACAACAGCTGTAATAGCACTATTTTGATAAAACATCGAATTGAGAAGTATAATATCATAGTTATCAATAGCTGCCGATATATCAATCGTACTTAATGGAGTAGCAGTAGATATATCATCACTACCACCTATTAAGTCAATCTTACCTGCTGACTGTACCAAAGCTGACAACTTACCGTCTTTAAACTCCATAGTATCGGTGTCAATATCAGCAGAAAGTTCTCCATCCGAACTGAACGTAAGACCATCACCAACATCAACTGAAAGTTCTCCGTCAGAATCAAGCGTAAGACCATCACCAACATCCTTTATTGCTAAAGAGCCAAGTAGCGATAACAGTGAATCTAATACACTTTTCTTTACCCCTTTGTAGCCTGCTTTCAAAGCCATTCAACTCACCTCCTTTCAATTTTTAGTTAACTAAATTATCTACATCAGAACCGCTAATCTCATCTATGTCGTCATGTTCTGATTCAACAACATCATCATCATTTTCGAGAACGCTTTCAGAGATTTCTTTCTTCCCGGCCGCGTTACTGTTTTCGACCTGCCGAGATAAAGAACTCTCCTCCTGCGTTACCATTTCGGCATAAGCCTTATACGGAAAACGCATAGTAGAATTCCTCCTTTCCTAACCTTCTATATACATTATAACACACATATGTCACCTTGTCAAGAGGGTCTTTTTAGTCGACTAAAATATCTACGAATTATCACATTGTGACACACTGAGCATATTTTCTGTCACGAAATATACCCAAACCGCCCCTTGTGTACTT
>JAEIGA010011622.1_pt1 | contig 13369 bp, 16 predicted proteins | sample 9270691 | NCBI WGS metagenome assembly JAEIGA01 (sample SAMN17057246, study PRJNA624740) | gut metagenome | biome: biome; isolation source: fecal sample | host: Bos grunniens | place: China: Xizang | collected 2019
CCTCGAAAATTCTCCGGCGGGATTTTTCTGAAAAACAAGTTCAAAACTACCCCTTTAGAAGTGGGTACAAACTAATCTAAAACAAACCTAAACACATAGGGAGGTGCACATGAGAGTACTAGAATTCATTGTAGATGGACAAATACTCACCAAAAACCCATCGTGTAATTTTGATGGTATTGTTCCAGGCACATCCGGTTACCTACAGGCTCGGTTCTCATTCTCTCCCGATTGGAATGGGTTTGTAAAAGCCGTGTCTTTCTGGCGCGGACGACAGGAATGTACACCTCAGCTACTACGAGACGGACAAACCTGTCTAATTTCTGCCGATGCTTTGACTGGAAAAACTTTCGGCGTTAGTGTCGTCGGTAAGAAAGGTAAACAAATAATTTACACAAGTAGAGTTGACGTTACGCAGAACGGAGGTGGTGCGCGGTGACTCAAGCTCTTGATCTTTTGAACGCAATATCCGCAGCGGATATTGCAGCTATGACTGCGCAGCCCAATCCAGAAGGTCATATTATTGTCGGCGGCGATCGGTTTATTACAGTTCCGTCCAACCTGAAGAGACTCGGTGTCCAGTATGATCATAACATGGAAACTGTGACATTCGATTGTCCTAGATACTGGGATAAGCGAGACATGTCTAAGATGGCTGTATATGTCAACTATATGCGATCCGACGGCTACGCGGACAAGTATCCGGTAGATAACGTAACCGCGGATGGCGAAGTCATGCATTTCGACTGGACTATCTCTCGTAACGTCACCGAGGTTGCTGGTGCAATCGGATTCTTGGTCTGTGTAATGAAGACTGACTCCGAAGGTAACGAGGAGCGCCACTGGAATTCTGAGCTGTGTAACGAGTGCTATGTTTCTCAGGGTATGGAAACCGAGGAGCATCCTGCTCTTCAGTATCCTGATGAGGTTACTCAGCTTCTGCTTCGGATGGCTACTGTTGAACAGATTAATGTTCAGGCCGAAGAGATGCAGACCCTGTATGATAATACAGTCGCTGTAGCTGCTACTGCCGAAGAGACTAAGAATCAGGCTCTGGATGCGTCTGGTTACATTAAGAATTCTTATGCTCCCGCGATTAAGGGTAACGCGTCTGGTGAGATCATTCACGTAAAAGACGTTAGTCCGATAGAACACAACGTTAATTGTTTGGTGCGTAGTAAGAATTTATGTAATCTTTCTGTGTTGTCGATTCAAGATGCTGTCGATCCGGGCGTGTATATTTCCGGTGTCGGCGAAGATTATGTGGATGTTACCGCATCTCCGACATATGACGGTAACGGTCATGTACATACGACCGTTACACTGAAAGAACTATGTCCGCAAATGCGAGCTGGTAAACAATACATTTTATCTGGAATTTCTGACGCGTGGAATAAATGCATCTATCTGCGAGAGCTGGATTGTTTCTGGCCGTTCGGTCAGTCACTTACTGTTACTCAAGAAATGCTGGAATGCACCGTTGGTTTCTATGGTTATGCCCCCTATCGTGGACAAGAACCAGGTATTTGTAGAATTTCTAACATCCAGGTAGAAGAAGGTACTATCGCCACCACATATAAACCTTATATCGATCCGACGACTGCGACTGTTACTCGCTGCGGAAAGAACGCACTTCGTCTTACGGGCGGATATACCACTAATGGCGTGACTATAAAAAATGATGAAAACAATATCGTCACATTGTCGGGTACATCTACGGCTGGTATGAATATGCATGTTGGTAAGGCGTTCATTAAAGCTGGTTATAAGTATAAACCCGTCATCGAATTGTACAGCGGTAAAGCCGAGCTCAAATACTGGGATGAAGCTATCGGTATACAGACTCACCCGGATTTCGATGGTTATATATCATCAACGCGCGACGGCGAGTTAACGGTGTTTATATACGCGGCTGAAGCCGGAGCAGTCTTTAATGGACGTTTCAAGGTGATGCTTCTATTGGTCGATGACGATCTCGATGAAACATACGAGAAGTACTCTTTGTCCACAGCAAATCCTTCTTCCGATGGTATTTGTACGTTTACTTCTATATCTCCTACTATGACCATATATGTCGATAACCCCGACCTCACCATCGAAGCCGAGTATAACCGCGACACGACTAAGATGTTTGAGAGCTATGTCCTAACCGACGAGGCTAAGAGTGAGATTGCTGGTCTGGTAGAGAGTGATCTAGCAGAAGTCCTGGCTTCTCTCAATGAGTATGCTACGTCTCTAATCGGAGGTGATGGCTAATGGCTGGAACTGTTAAAGAGGAAGCTCAGAAACTACGACAGAATCTGGATAAGGTTTATACCGCCGGACAGCAAGCAGAATATGACCGTTTTTGGGATGCTTACTTACAAAACGGAAACATCTCGGGCTCTTATTATTTATTTACTGGCATGGGATGGACTGAGGATACCCTATACCCCAAATACAATGTTTTCGATGGATTAAAAATACACTATTACTCATTTTTCGAATGTGAGTTTGCTGGGGATTTAGCCGAGAGATTTACCAGCCTTGGCCTTGGAGATACGATGGCTTTCGGTAGCTCCCCAATGCAAGCATTCCGAAGTATGAATAAGGTTACAAGGTTGCCGATACTCGGTGTATCTAAGGCCACAAGTCTAAACTATCTATTCACTGAGTGCTTAAAACTTGAAACCATCGACAAGCTGATTATATCGAATGATGGGGCAACAACCTTTAACAGCACATTTAATAATTGTCCAATGCTGCAAAACATCCGTTTTGAGGGTGTTATCGGTAAAGACATCAGCTTTTCTAATAGCAGTCATCTTACCGAGGAAAGTGTGCAGGATATTATTGACCACTTGAAAGATTTAACAGGGCAGACAGCGCAGAAAGTCACATTCCACACGGATGTGCTTTTGAAGCTTACCGAAGAACAGATGTTAGCAATCACTGCCAAAAATTGGACTATGTAACACGGAGGTATAAAACATGACCGTATATGACATTCCCAACATTGAGCATTGCGATGTGTCTATGGTTGGCAATGTGCTTTACCGCATTGTTGCTCATCCCGGCTGGTATATCTATCAAGCTGACAATCCCACGGGCGGTGACGAAGAAAACCCCACCAAGATCTACAGAGGTGCGGCTATTCTGTCCGTAAACTACGACTTCTCTTTGGTGGAAATCACCGCAGAGGCAGACCTTCCCGACAATGCAGAAATCTGTGGCGATACTACGCCCGACCACGAAGTGATGTAAAAATTCAAAATGGAGTCCCGAGTACGCTCTAATCGAGCCGAAAAGGACTCCTTTCTTTTTGGGCTGGCTGAAAGGTCTAGGTCCACCGCGGCGGGGATATCCCCCGCTAACATTTCAGATAGCATTTAGAGGGGCTTACAAGGTCACTACCTTCCTGACCATAATGGTTTCTCCTCCTAAAGTGTTCATTATTTCCTCTCCTTTCAAATGACACGATCTTGTAAGTTCCTGTAAGTGCTATCTAATACCGGCTTGCCTAAGGTAACGCCGCAAAACATTGCGATCTAACGATCACAACCCCATACAAACTACATGAGAGGAGGCAGTAAGTATGGCAAAAGTTAAAGCCGCAAACCCTAATCCATTACCTAAGTTAAGACCGGCTTTAAACCCCGACGCTAGAGAGAATCAAATGATAGCCCTAGCGATGGATCTGGTTGAACAACGTTTGCGAGATGGTACGGCTTCGTCTCAGGAGACTACACATTTTCTCAAGCTAGCTTCACCTAAAAACAAACTTGAGCAGGAGAGGCTTAAGTTAGAAAACGAGCTTGTAGCAGCTAAAACTAAAGCGCTTGCTGATGCGGAGGAGATTAAGGTGCTTTATGAGGAAGCCCTTAAGGCTATGCGACGGTATGGCGGTCACGGTGACGACGATGAGTACGATTATTAGAACTTACTCTGAGCTAATCACCTTTCCGACATTCATGGAGCGCTATTGGTATTTAAGATTACGTGGTCAAGTAGGTGTCGATACTTTCGGCTTTGACCGCCATCTTAACCAGATGGTTTATCAGCGTGATCCTCGATGGAAAGAAGCCAGAGACATAGTGATCATTCGAGATAATGGTTGCGATCTTGGTATGGAAGGCCACGAGATTCACGGTAAGATTATTGTTCATCACATGAATCCGATTACCGTCGATGACATTCTCGAAAATCGTGATTGGATTTACGACCCCGAGTTTCTAATATGCACTATGCATAATACCCATAATGCGATTCATTACGGCGATGAAAAACAACTAATTATAGCACCTAATGTGCGAAGTAAAAACGATACATGCCCTTGGAAACAAGGCTAGAAGGAGGTACTTTAATGTCTAGACATAACTATAATCAGTACTCTAACTACAATAAGCATAACAGAACCAACGTCGATGAGGTAGACACTACTCCTGTGGTAGCTGATGAAATCAAAATAGAGGACGAGGTCCATGCAATTGATGTGGTTGCTACGCCCGACGTTGTTGAAACCGCACTCGTGCAGGAGACTGTAAATACTGTTACTCTGTCTGAGACCGTGACTGGCGTTGTGGTTAATTGCGCGAAGCTTAATGTACGAGCAGAGGCCAGCGCCGATGCTGATATAATTTGCGTGCTGCCGGTTAATACTGAGATCACAGTCAATGCCGACAAGTCCAATAACGAGTGGGTTAACGTCTGTACCGCTACTGGTGTTGAAGGTTATTGCATGAAGAAATACGTAGATGTTCGCCTGTAAAGGAGGACTACTATGGAAAGTATCCTGACATCAATCAAGACGCTGCTCGGCATTACAGAGGAATGTAAAGACTTCGATGTCGAACTGGTAGCAACTATTAATTCTGTATTAGCAGATTTAACTCAGATGGGTGTCGGACCTTCTAAGGGATTCTACATAGAGGATTCTAGTACCATCTGGGACGACTTCATTTCCGATAACTTACTTCTCCAGTCCGTTAAGTCATATATGCACTTGAGGGTTAAATTACTATTTGATCCCGGCTCTATTGGCGCATCTACGCTTGCTTCTTATGAGCGTCAGATTAGTCAGTGGGAATGTCGACTCAATTTGGTTGCAGAAGGCGCATTCGGTAAAATCAATGACCCTGAAGGTCCGTCTGGAGATTATACTAAGTTAAAGAATCTCCAATCTATTAACGGCGAAACTCTCATTGGTAACTATGATGAGAAAGATCCTAATGTTATCGAGATGAGTGAAAGCGACGTTAAGACCATGTGGAACGCGCTATTTGATGGTAAATAAGAGGAGTTTAATATGACTAAAAAATATTTAGGAAAACAAACTGTAGCCTCGCTTATTAGTCTCATTAAGAACGAATTTACCAAGTATGCAAAGAAAACTGAGTGTGAGCGGGTTTTGGAGGAGTTTGACGGTCTGAAACAGACTGCTGAGCAGTCGCAGATTACCGCGAACACGGCAGTGAATGCGGCAGAGCAGGCTCAGATCATTGCCAAGGGCAGAGCAACCGGTTATGTGTTCGACACTGTGGAGGATCTGGATCTGTGGCTTTCTGATGAAGCCAACACCGTAAAGATCCATCTGGGAGATAACTTCTATATCAGGGCTGTAAATGTGCCGGACTACTGGTGGGATGGCAAGCAGAAGCAGCCGCTGGAGACTCAGAAGGTAGATTTGTCGGAGTATGTAAAGAAAACCGACTATACAGGATCGTGGACGCCCGGCTTGGTAACAATAGCAGGCTTTGACTCCGGTAACTATGGCTTTATTAAGGGCAATCAAGAAGTAAACCCAGCCTCTGTTGTTATCAACAAAGCATCCGACAGCGACATAAGGAATAAGACCCAGTTGTATAAGCCGATTGTGCCGAAAAATCTTGACTACGCAGTACTGCGAGGCGTTGCGTACAATGCCAAGACCATGACAACAGCGGAAAAGAAAGCTGCATGCAAATGGTTTGGCACACTAAATGTGATAGAAAACAGCGACGGCTCTGTCACTGTGACCATGCCCAGCGGAAAGACAAAGACCATTGATCTTTCCAAGATCGAGATCTTTTTATAACTGAGAACAATACATAATTGAAAACTAAGTAAAGGGGGATGCTAATTGAAACAAGTAATCCCTATGCAAGTAAAGGAAACCTGCTGCAGGATGCGAGCCGAAGGCAAACCTTATAGAGAAATCTATAATGATTACTTCGTAGAGCACGTCGCTGCTCCTGCCGCCTTTAACGGTTTCCGCAGAATGCTGTTAAGATGGATGGACCAGATCCATCCCGACAATAGTACACTGGACGCTGGCACCTACGAGGGCTTTATTGCCCACGACGCCACTGTTCAGGTCTCTAAGTCTGGCGAGATTATTCAGGCTTGGATTAAACAGAAAGCAGGCGCTTTAGATCCTGAGGAATTTCTAGAAGCAATTCGTGGAAGTGTCGAACCGTTTATTTATACACCGGTTGAACGCACTAATGCCACTAGAATGCTAGAGATTCCTCTTTTTGACATGCACTGGGGCGTGGCTTTCATGGATTACTACGAGCCGGTGCTAAATGAGATTTTGGACCTCATTACTAGTCGAACCTGGGATAAGATCGTGATTCCTTTTGGTCAGGACTTCTTTCACAATGACAGTATCGTAGATGGTAAAACCACCAAGGGTACGCCTATTGAGAAAGTAGACATGATACGAGCCACTAAGGAAGGCCAAAAATTTATGTATGCGCTAATCGATACGGCTATTCAGTGTGCTAATGAGGTTAAAGTCTTATACTCTGCCGGCAACCACGATACAAGCACTTCGTGGATGTTTATGCAAGTCCTCCTCGAAAGATACGGTCCTAATGTAGTGGACGATACATTTGAGTATCGCAAGGTAGTCACTTATGGTAAGAACGCCATCATGTTGACTCACGGCGACTCTAAGCAAGCTACCGCGAAGAATCTGGCTCACATCTTTCCAATCGCGTTTCCCGAAGAGTTTGCTCATGCTGACGTTCGAGAGGTCCATTCTGGTCATCTCCATCATGAAGCCGAGGCAGACATTTTTGGTGTGATGGTCCGTAGACTGTCTTCCGGAGGCAAGGTAGACGAGTGGACTAATCGACAGGACTTTGTGGGCACACATCGACGCTTTATGGTGTTCGAGTGGGACCTGAACAAGCTTGCATCTATCCACTACATTTGACGAGAGGAGTGAAACTTCAAAATGGAGTATTATCTCAGACATTCCGGTATTAAGGGAATGAAATGGGGCGTTAGACGTTACCAGAACAAAGATGGTTCTCTGACCCCTGCTGGTAAGAAGCGGTATGACCGCGACATTGCCGAGAACAATGCTAAAAAGAAAGAGAATCGAATCGTGATTGACGGACCCGACGCAAGACGCTGGGTGAAAGAAGATACCAAGCGAGCTAAGGGTGTCGTTGATAGCTCTAGAGACATGGTCCGGGAACTGGAGAACGTTAATCGGAATACCAAGTCCAGGTCCAAGAAACAGACTATGGATCTGAGTAAAATGTCTGACCAGGAGATGCGCAATAAGATCAACCGAGCTTTGTTGGAAAAGCAGTACAATGATATGTTCGCTCCTCAGAAGACATCTCGTGGCCGCGAAGCTGTAACTAAAACTCTGGAGACCACCGGTACCGTGCTGGCGATTGGTAGTTCCGCGCTGGGCATTGCTTTGGCTATTAAGGAGTTGAGCGGTGAATGACGATTGAAATTTATCATTCTGGTATTAAGGGAATGAAATGGGGCGTTCGTCGCTACCAGAACAAAGACGGTTCTCTGACTCCCGCTGGTAAGAAACGTCAACGTCAAGAAATTAAAGACGAGCGCAAACGTTTAGAAAAAAGCGAATATGATCGCCTTGTTAAAGAGTATGACATTTCTGGCAAAACCAATGCCGCAATAGCGTACGGCAAAAAACACAAGCTCGATTTAGACGATGGCGGCGGCGGTAGCGCAAAGGCAGGCCGCGAGTATATGAAAATGTGGAATGATATCGAGAAACTCGATAGTAAGGCTCTTCAACGTGCCAAAAAATATGCGCGTAACGAAGTAAGTCGTAAGTTTGGAGAACAAACTATCAAAGATATAGAAGCACACGACGCTAGAAATGCTACTATCGCAGGTGTGGTCGCAGCATCGACATTGATGTTAGTGCCCCTTGGAACTGTTGTTACTCTGATAGCGACTGATCCAAATCTTCGTAAATAATTTAATATTCGGTCTAGTGTTGACTAAAAAGACAGGTGAAATCTAATGGCACTCTCAAATAAGGCCACACCTCGGTATTACGGTGCCTTTAGAGATGCCGTAATTCGAGGAGAAATCCCGGTTTGTAAAGAGATCTCTATGGAGATGAACCGAATTGACGACCTCATTGCAGACCCAACTAAATACTATGATGACCAAGCTGTAGAAGGCTTTATAGAGTATTGCGAGAATGAGCTAACTCTAACCGACGGTGAAGATCTACACCTGTTGGACTCATTCAAACTCTGGGCCGAACAGATCTTTGGTTGGTACTACTTTGAAACAATAAGTACATATGAGCCCTCACGAGATGGTCGTGGGGGTCGCTTTGTTAATAAGCGCGTTAAGAAACGTCTCATTAACAAACAGTATCTGATCGTGGCCCGTGGTGCTGCAAAGTCTATGTATGCATCTTGTATTCAGAGCTACTTCTTGAATGTTGATACATCTACTACGCACCAGATTGCCACCTCTCCTACTATGAAACAGTCTGAAGAGGTGCTATCTCCGATCAGAACTTCCATCACCAGAGCTAGAGGTCCTCTGTTCAAGTTCCTCACTGAAGGTTCTTTGCAGAACACCACAGGCTCTAAGGCAAACCGCATGAAGCTGGCTGCAACTAAGAAGGGTATTGAGAACTTCTTGACCGGCTCTCTTCTTGAGATCCGACCGATGAGCATTGATAAGCTTCAGGGTTTGAATAGCCGAATCAACACCGTTGACGAATGGCTCTCTGGCGATATCAGAGAGGACGTTATCGGTGCTTTGGAACAGGGTGCATCTAAGAATGACGACTACCTGATTGTAGCTATCAGCTCTGAAGGTACTGTTCGTAACGGACCTGGCGACACAATCAAAATGGAGTTAGCTAGTATCCTGAAGGGCGACTACCGGGCTGAGAATGTCTCAATCTGGTGGTACAAGCTCGACACTATTGATGAGGTTAACGATCCCGACATGTGGATCAAAGCTAATCCTAATATCGGTAAAACCGTGAAGTACTCTGTCTATGAGAAAGACGTGGAAAGAGCTGAGAATGCTCCTGCGACCCGTAATGATATCTTGGCGAAGCGCTTTGGCATCCCTATGGAAGGCTATACATACTACTTCACCTATGAAGAGACGATTCCTCATAGGAAGAGAGAATACTGTAAACTACCTTGCTCGTTAGGTGCAGACCTTTCTCAAGGTAATGACTTCTGCTCGTTTACTTTCTTATTTCCATTGTCGAACGGATGCTTCGGTATTAAGACTCGAAACTACATTGCGTCTACCACTCTTATGAAACTGCCTTCCGCGATGAGGGCGAAGTATGACGAGTTTATGAAAGAAGGTAGTCTCGTAGTTTTAGAGGGTACCATTCTTGACATGATGGAAGTGTATGACGATCTTGATCAATATATTCTCGATCACCAGTATGATGTCAGATGCTTCGGCTTTGACCCGTATAATGCTCGTGAGTTTGTTGAGCGCTGGGAACGAGAGAATGGTTCGTTTGGTATCGAGAAGGTTATTCAGGGCGCTAAGACTGAATCCGTGCCTCTGGGCGAGTTGAAGAACTTGTCTGAGCAGAGAATGCTTCTGTTTGACGAGAGTCTGATGTCTTATGCCATGGGTAACTGTATTACTCTCGAAGATACTAATGGTAACCGCAAACTATTGAAGAAACGCTACGAGGCTAAGATCGACCCCGTCGCCGCTCTTCTTGACGCATTCGTTGCGTGGAAACTTAATAAAGAAGGCTTTGAGTAAAGAAACAAGGAGGAATATTACTATGCCCAGTAATTATAAGATTGCCCCCAATGGCAATATTTATTCTGAGGACGAACTGTGTCACTACGGCGTTGTTGGAATGAAATGGGGCATTCGGCGTAGACGTCGTCAGGACGCTAAGGCCGCTTATCGGAAACGTACCGATAGGGCGTTTTCTGCATATGAGCGTGAAATCGCCAAGATCGAAAAGTCCTACAAGATTGGTCAGAACCTGTCTAAGAAAGATCAGGCGAGAGAAGCCGCTGCTGAAAAGAGATATGCAGATGAAGTTGCAAAAGCTAAAGCTGACTATAAGAAGGCTAAAAATGATAAATCTAAGGATGTTGCTATTGCCAACAAGCTGTATTCTAAGCAAAATAAGCAGGCTAACGAGGCAGTAGCAAACATGTCTACCGGCAAAGCGTTGGCTCAGTCCTTCCTTTTAGGCTCTTATGGCGCTTTAAAGTATAACGAGGCAAAGGGTAGAGGTGCGTCTACTGGTAAGGCTGTTGTGAATGGCATGCTCTATCAAATGGGCGATTCTGCAACGGGCGGCGTCGTGTCTTCTGTTCAATACTTAGACAATAGATTCGCTCGAAAGAAGTAATAAAAGGTGGTGATGCTATGGATTATGAACTATATCACCATGGTATCAAAGGTCAACGTTGGGGCATTAGGCGTTTTCAGAAGAAAGACGGCTCTCTAACTGCCGCTGGTAAGAAACGGTATGACGATACCCCCGAACTTAATCGGCAGAAGTCTGATATGAAATCCGCCCATGCGACTTATAAAAAATCTAGGACTGCTTACGACGAGGCTGTCAGTCAATATCAGAATTTTCCGACTTCTAGTCGTAAAGCTGCCATGGAAAAAGCTCGCTCTAAGTACATGTCTGACCGCATGACCTACCGAAGATCTAAGCTGAAGTACGACACGAACAAAGAGGCTGCGAGAATACAAGATAAAGGTATTGAGTTCGAGAAGAAGTCTAAGCATCGCTTGAAACTAGAAAAGCAGTACAAAAAACTTGGTATGACGGATGAACAGGCTCAAGCTGCGGCTAATAAGAGGATTCGTACTGAAAAGATACTAGTCGCTTCTGCCGCATTAACCGTCACTGCCTGCGCAACCTACGTAGCTCTCAAGGCTCGTAAAGACAGAATCGACGGTGTTATCAAAGCCGGCGAAACGCTTCAGCGTATTGAAATGCAGGACACCGGCGGTAAACTACACGACGTATTCTATGTCGCCAAGGGCGAGAAAGATATGAAGCGTTACGAGACCTTGCTAGGTTACACTCGACAGCAACAAACCGGCAAAGCGTACATGATGAAACTCTCTGCGCAAAACGATGTCAAAGTCGCATCGATGGATCGGTGTAGAAAGACTTTTCAGGATCTTTACAAGAACGATGCTGACTTTAAGAAAACGGTTCGCGACGCAGTCCCTGGTATCGGCGCTTTGAATAAGAAACAGCAATATGACCAGTTTAATAGAGCTCTTGTTGGAATGCACGATTCTGATGCGAGTAAGAAGTTCTATGACAAGCTCAAATCCGCCGGTTATGGCGCTATTCAGGATGTTAACGACATGAAGTATAGTGGCTATCATGCTAAGAATCCTCTAATAGTATTTGATAACGCCAAGAATAACATTATGGTTCGTACTATCGGCGAAATGGCAGATGTTTCTGGCAAGCGTGCTACTAAGGAGCTTGTGAAAGCCACTGGTGAAACACTTGTTGAAGAATACATGAAGAAAGCTGGCGCAGTGTCTGCGGTGGGTCTGACTGGCGCAGCTGTGGCTACATACAGATCCGACCCGAACAAACAGTATAACGCCCAAGGAGGAACTTCAAAATGGAGTTAACACTTAGTTCCAGGCTGAAGAAAGCTTGGAATGCTTTTGTGAACAATAGAGACCCCACGAGGGTGGAATACGGAAATATGGGCATGAGTTATGTATATCGCCCAGACAGGATACGGTTTACACGAGGTAATGAGCGAACTATTGTTACATCTGTGTATAACAGAGTCGCAATGGATGTTGCTGCGATTACTATTAAACATTGTCGAGTCGACAAGAATGGTAGATACATAGAAGACATCAAATCTGGCTTGAATGAGTGTTTGAGCCTTGAGGCCAATATCGACCAGACTGGCCGGTCCTTTATTCAGGATGTAGTAATGTCTATGTTTGATGAGGGCGCAGTCGCCATTGTACCAGTCGATACCTCTTTCGACCCGACCGCATCCAATTCTTATGACATTCTCACTATGAGAACCGGTAAAATTCTCGAATGGTATCCCCATCATGTGAAAGTTCGAGTCTACAATGACAGAACTGGTCGGAAGGAAGATATTGTTCTACCTAAAACATCGGTCGCAATTGTTGAGAACCCTCTCTACGCGGTCATTAATGAACCCAACTCTACGATGCAGCGTCTGGTAAGAAAACTGAATATTCTGGATGCTATTGATGAGCAAAGCGGCTCTGGTAAACTCGATCTGATTATTCAGTTACCTTATGTCATTAAGACCGAGGCTCGACAGCAGCAGGCTGAAAAGCGTCGTAAGGACATTGAGGATCAGCTGAAAGGACCGTACGGTATTGCGTATACCGATGGTACCGAAAAGATTACTCAGTTGAATCGCCCGGTTGAGAACAATCTCATGAAGCAGATCGAGTATTTAACCAATCAGCTATATAGCCAGATTGGTATGACACCTTCTGTATTGGACGGTACTGCTGATGAGAAACAAATGATCAACTACATCAATAGAACTATTAACCCGATCGTCTCTGCTATTGTAGATGCCATGAAGCGTAGCTTCTTAAGTAAGACTGCACGCACTCAGGGTCAGACGATCATGTTCTTTAGAGATCACTTTGAGCTCGTATCTGTTAGCGATATTGCTGGTATGGCCGACGCGTTTACTCGTAATGAGATTCTGTCCAGCAATGAGATTCGCCAGATTATCGGCATGAAACCGTCCGATGATCCTAAGGCAGATCAGCTGGTTAACAGTAATATGCCTCAACCCGCGGACCCGGCTATGGTGCCACCAGAGGAAGTTCCTCCTGAAGAGGTTCCTCCTGAAGAAATTCCGGTCGAACCGCCTGCTGAGGAAGTGTCTTTGGGTGATATACCTATATCAGAATTAAAGTAAGGAGGAAACTTCAAAATGGAGAAGTACGATTTTAGTGGCTGGGCTACGAGAAACGATCTTCTGTGTGCTGATGGTCGAACCATTCGTAAGGATGCGTTCAAGCACAACGATGGACAGACCGTTCCTCTGGTTTGGAACCACAACCACAATGATCCCGATAATATTCTGGGTCATGCGCTGCTCGAGAATCGTAACGA
>JAEIGA010011623.1_pt1 | contig 13369 bp, 9 predicted proteins | sample 9270691 | NCBI WGS metagenome assembly JAEIGA01 (sample SAMN17057246, study PRJNA624740) | gut metagenome | biome: biome; isolation source: fecal sample | host: Bos grunniens | place: China: Xizang | collected 2019
CTTGGTAATCCAAATTTTTCTGGATTACGTATTTCAAACACCTCTTTTTCATTATACGACAGCGATTTACTCACTTTATAGCGTAAATTAACATTTGTATTTTTATCGCCTACCACTTTTACTGGATTTGTAACTTTTACAGCACCATGGTCGGTAGTTATTATCAACTTTACATTATGTTTTGCTAATTCACGAAACAAATCGTAGGCAAACGAATGTTCAAACCACGAAAGTGTAAGCGATCGGTAAGCTTCTTCGTTATTTGCCAATTCACGTATCATTTGCGACTCTGTACGTGCATGCGACAACATATCAATAAAATTCAACACACAAATATTTAAATCATTACGAAGTATTTGAGGCAATAGTTCAACCATTTTCTCCCCAAAAGCAGAATTATTTACCTTTCGATACGAAAAAGTATACGGCTTACAAAAACGTTTTATTTGTGATGCTATCAAGGCTTCCTCGTTCTGATTTTTATTTTCATCCCCCTCCTCTTCAATCCATAAGTTTGGGAATGTTTTTTGCAATTGCAATGGCATTAATCCCGAAAAAATAGCATTCCGAGCATATTGAGTTGCCGTTGGTAATATGCTATAATACAAATCGTCTTCAGCTATTGTAAAATATTGACTTAAAATATTGTCACGAATTATCCGCCATTGATCAAATCTAAAATTATCGATAAGCAAAAAGAATACTTTTTCGCCTTTGTCAAGCAAAGGGAATACTTTTTTCTTAAACAAATCGGGACTTATAAGAGGACGATTTTCAGGTTGTTCAAACCAAGTTGCATATTCTTTTTTAATAAACTTTGCAAACATATTATTAGCGTCACTTTTTTGCATCATTAGCAATTCGTCCATTTCGTTATGCGTATTTGCAAGTTCAAGCTCCCAAAAAACTAATTTACGATAAATATCCATCCAACTATCGCACGAAGTCGAATCGTTTATCTGCATTCCTATTTGAGCAAAATCCGAACGATAATTTGATGTTGCTTGCTCTTGAATAATATCCTTTTTATGAATGTTTTTTTTCAAAGCGAGCAATATTTGTTTAGGATTGACAGGTTTTATCAAATAGTCAGCTATCTTATTCCCGATTGCCATATCCATTAAATTTTCTTCCTCACTTTTTGTAATCATCACAATTGGAACTGAGGCATCTATTTGTTTGATTTGTGTAAGTGTTTCCAAACCACTTATCCCTGGCATATTTTCATCTAAAAAAATAATATCAAAATGTTGTTTTTGACACATTTCTATTGCATCCTGCCCATTAGTTGACAATGTTACATCGTAGTTCTTCTCTTGTAAGAAAATTACATACGGACGGAGCAAATCTATCTCGTCATCAACCCATAATATTTTGTCTCGTCTATTCATTATTTTTGAGAAAGGATATTTTTCTGATAAAAATCAACATATTCGTCCCAACCTAAATTTATGTTTCCTAAAAGCTTATAATTATCTTCGGATATAAACACATATTTCGATTGTAAAACATATAAATGTAACGTTGGTTCTGCATCGAATGTTTTAAAATACCATTGAGCATCTTTTAAATTTTCTAATCCAGAAATTACCAACCAATAACATTTATCATTCCGTTTAACAACTTTCAAATCAAAATCTTTTATCAAAAATTTCGTAAAATTAAAACTAGCAACGTCGTAAAGCATCTTATTAGCATCCTTTTGCTCGCCAAGTATTTCAAACACTATCATAAATGGTGTTGCTGTTTCTGTTTGAAAATTTTTATCAGCATTATCCTCTGCATGCTCTTCTTCAATCACAACTTCACGCCGAGATAATAATGTTCCATGTGAAGAACCCTGCTGTGCTTCTTTACCTTGTTCCATCAATGCTAAAATATCTTTCGACATAGAAGTAACATCACTTTGAGGAAAGGTAGTTACTAAATTTTCTAAAGACTGTTTAAAAATCTCCGCCGATTGCGTTTTACCTACAGACATAGCATTTAGAAATGCAAATTTTGGCATCAATGTCGACATTTTATAATGTTCGTTCATATAGTCATAGTTCAATTTAACCGTTGCAAAATCATCTGTCGTATAAGCGTGATATGTTGCTTCGTATAACGAATCCTGCTTCAAATACATAGTCGACATAGTTGCAACATAGTCCGACTTCGAAAGGATTAATGCAAACGAACTTTCTGGGTATTGCTTTAATATTAAATTGCTATAATACTGTGCCATAACCTCATCTCCACGTTTTTTAGCTATTTGATAACAATAAAAATAACTATCTGCTAATTTTTCATATTGAGGGAATCGCTTTTGCAATTCGTTAAAAGTTTCTAAAGCCATTTCGTCATCTTCTAACTTAAGCGAATAAAGGTATCCCATATCAAACAAGGCATTTGCTATTATTTCGTTAGACTGCTTCAATTTCACAGGTGTATTTGGCAATTGATTCAAATAATATTCAGGTTTTTTATTGTCAGTCATATTTTTCTTTGCCAAAGTCAACGAATCAGCATCAACATCATCGTCATACATATCTAATTCGTCTACAACCATCATTTTATTTTGGCGACGCCAATTGTCCTCCAATCGCCTATTTCCCCATTTTCGAACGAATTCACTTTTCCCTTTATTTATCAAATTTGAGTTGTAAAAATACCAATCTGCTGACGAACTTTGAAAGCTTGGCAACGACGATACATTATTGCTTGCTCTTTGTGCGGCATAAGCCTCTTCTTCCTCTTTTTGACGTTGCAATTCTTCTTCTTTTATAACATTTTCTATTACCTTTTCTATAAAAACCAACTGCTCGTCTTTGGGCATTTGAGCTATACGTTGTAAACTATCTTGTAACACAACCGATTGATAATCGACCAACAATTCCGATAAGACTTCTGCTCTACTCATTACTCTCCGATAATCATCATGCTCTGGCTTTAGTATTTGCGAAGCATCCGAATAGCAAGGTTGTGCATCTAAATAATTACGCTTGTCATAGTATAAATCAGCAAGTTTTATTTCAACTAACGCTTTTTCTATTCCATTTCTACTACTACTTTCTATGGCTTTTTTATATGATTCAATAGCCGAAGCCTCATCTTCGTTTTTCAAATAAATATTTCCTTGAGCAAAATATATTTGGTCTAAAAATTCCTTATTTCTTACATCCTTAGCCATTTTTTTTAGCGATTTCAAAACTTTTTTTGTATCACCTGCAGCTACCAATTGTGCACTATTTATTTGTGCATTAAAGTTCATGGTGTATGATGCAGAAGAATTTTTCATTACTTGTTGAAAATAAACATTAGCATCTTTATCATCACCTAACATTTGATATAACTGAGCTAAAACATAGGCATTTCGTGCTTGTTGAATCTTGTTACGCTCATGTGTAATCGCCGATTTCAAAAAAGGAATCGCTTCTTTATATCTTTTTTGTTTCAGAAACAAATCGGCAGTTGTACCCTCGTAAAGTGCCAACAATTTATAGCCAACTTCGTTTGGATTTACTTTTGACAAAACCTCTTCAGCCTCGTAGAGCCATCCTAATTCAGCATAAGCTCGTGCTTGCCACATTTTTGCCTCAAGCACAACATCAAACTCCGTAGAATAATGCCGCAATATATAAGAAAATGTTGCTACAGCTCCCATAAAATCACCCTTATGAAATTCAGCTTTTCCTTGTAGTATCCATGCATATTTCAATTGAGAATTATACTCTTCTTTTTGTAAAAATGCTTGATATTTAGCATCTTTTATTTTTTTCTGATTTATTTTAGGCTTTTTTTGTATAGAATGAAGTTTAATAGCTTTACGGCATTTTTCTATAGTTTTATCCATTTCATTTTGTATGGATTTGCCATTGTCTGGAATGCTAATAGGATATAATGGTAAAAGGTTTGAATAATCGTCTTTTGTCTCTTCATTTAGTTTTTTCAAACCTTCTTTGTATGATTCGTTACCATTGAAATAGATATTATAATGCGTAACTAAAGCATGATAGTTTCTATTTGCCCAATTGTTTTTACGAACAGAACATGCCGTAATCAAAACAACAAGCAAAAACAAACTGATATATTTTTGATTCTTTTTCAAGCAATAATTTTTTTATTTACAAAAATACAGATTTCTACACAAATTCTAAAAATTTAATTGTATGCTTTTGCTTAATAAAATTGCTATGGATTATGCTAATTTGAAAAACAAAACCATTTTTTATTTCTGCACATACGAGAAGATGTTGGATAAAATTGTTATTATTGAAAAAGGTAGAGAATAATAAGAAGCAAATACACATCCCTTACACGAATAATTCATACTTTTGTAAAAACAAAATAAAATATGAAAAAGCGTGTTCTTTTTATTGACCGAGATGGGACTCTTATTGTTGAGCCTCCTCTAACCTATCAAGTAGATACATTAGAGCAATTAGAGTTTTTACCCGGAGTTATTCGTAATCTTTATTTTATCAAAAAAAATCTTGATTTCGAACTTGTTATTGTTACAAATCAAGATGGACTTGGCACTGATTGTTATCCACAAGAAAATTTTGACAATGTCCAAAACAAAATGCTTGAAATCTTTAGTAACGAAGATATTACATTTGACGAAATACTTATTGACAAATCATTTCCTGAAGAAAACAAACCTACACGTAAGCCAAATATAGGTTTATTAACTCGCTATTTTTCAAAAGAATACGACTTGGAAAATTCTTATGTCATTGGCGACCGTGAAACAGATATGCAATTAGCAAAAAATTTAGGTTGCAAAGGGATTTTAATTTCCGCAAATGCCAATGAAGCCAATGATTATAAAACATTTGACTCATGGGATAAAATTTGCGACTTTCTCTATGCAGGCGAGCGTAAAATTTCTATTAGTCGCACTACAAATGAAACAAATATTGCAATAGATTTATCGATTGACGGAAAAGGTAAAACCGAAATTAGCACAGGATTGAAATTCTTCGACCATATGCTTGAGCAAATTGGGAAACACTCTAGCATAAGTCTTAAGATAAAAGTAGAAGGTGATTTACATGTAGACGAACACCATACAATAGAGGATACAGCCATTGCATTAGGCGATGCACTTTTTCAATCATTAGGCAACAAAAGAGGTATTGAACGATATGGTTTTTGTCTACCAATGGACGATTGTTTATGTCAAACAGCACTTGACTTTGGTGGTCGTTCATGGTTGATATTCAATTCCGATTTCAAACGTGAATATGTAGGTGATTTTCCAACAGAAATGGCATTTCATTTCTTCAAATCGCTTAGCGATGCAGCACACATGAATTTAAATATAAAAGCCGAAGGCGACAACGACCATCACAAGTTAGAATCTATATTTAAATCATTCGCAAGAGCCTTAAAAATGGCGGTAAAAAGAGATATTTATAATTACAATTTACCTACAACAAAAGGACTTTTATAATGAAGTTTGTAGCAATTATTCCTGCACGTTATGCATCGACAAGATTTCCTGGTAAACCATTAGCTCTAATTGGAGACAAGCCAATGATTCAACACGTTTACGAACAAGTAAAACGTACGATAGATGATGTTGTAGTTGCTACAGACGACCAACGTATTTTTGACGCTGTAAAATCTTTTGATGGGAAAGTCTTAATGACTAGCAACAAGCATAAAAGCGGTACCGATCGTTGTTTCGAAGCTCTACAAAAGTTAGATGGCGACTTCGATGTAGTTATAAATATTCAAGGCGACGAGCCTTTTGTTGACGTTGAGCAAATTGAAACCCTTAAAACTTGTTTTACCGATCCTAAAACAGAAATAGCCACACTTATAAAACCTTTTGGGAAAGACGATTTGTGGGAAGATTTTTCATCGCCCAATACACCAAAAGTCGTTATAAACAAACGCATGGAAGCACTTTTTTTTAGCAGAAGTATTATTCCCTATTTAAGAGGTATCGACAGGACAAAATGGCTAAAAACTCATACTTTTTATAAACATATTGGAATGTATGCATACAAAGTTGAAACTTTAGCTACCATTACTGCATTAGAACCATCAAATTTGGAGGAAGCAGAAAAATTAGAACAATTACGTTGGCTCGAGAACGGATATTCCATTAAAGTAGGCATCACGCATTCAGAATCTATGGGAATTGATACCCCCGAAGATTTAATAAAAGCAAACAAAATATTTAATAAACAAAAAAACGATGAAAAAGAATTTTAAAATAATTGTTCTCATAATATTTTTAATTGCATTTAGAGACATTAATGCTCAAGGCGTAACTCAGTTTGGTACACCTACGAATCAAGAAGTTTTTCCGAAGGGAGAATATCATGAACTTGCGGATCCGACAAATATAGATGTTCAGTCGTGGAAAACTATTAATAAAACTTACGTGGTTTGGGCATCGAAAAATGTTCGCTATGCAAAAAATAGCGTTCCAACTATGACGAAAAAATCGAAAACGCATAAAATAGTAGCTTGGAAAGGCGAACGAGTAAATGCTCAATTTCTCGTTTTTTCCGACAAAGATATGACTTTGGAAGTTGCTCATAGAGGTGATTTTGGGAATGAAATTACAGCATCTTTTGTTCGATACGTAATGACCGACGAATTGAACAAAGATAAAAAAGGAGCTTGTGGACATCGTCCAGATATTACAGTTTTTGATTCATCTTTGGTTGCAGATGTTTTGGATCATATCACCGAAAAATTGCCTTATAAAAAACACACAGTTCAACCAATTTGGGTGCAAGTGCAAGTTCCTCAAGATGCAAAAAAGGGAAGTTATAAAACCACTCTTCTAGTTCAAAATGATAACCAAACTATTGGCGAACTAAATTTGCAAATAGATGTAATTGATAGAACTCTTCCGTCCCCAAGCGAATGGAGTTTTCATCTTGATTTGTGGCAAAATCCATTTGCCGAAGCTCGTTATTTTCAAGTTGAGCCTTGGAGTGAAGCGCATTTGGATGCGATGCGTCCAACAATGGAAAAATTGGCTAAATCAGGACAAAAGGTAATTACAGCATCTATTATGCATAAACCTTGGGGAGGGCAAACGCAAGATTATTTTGAGTCGATGGTAACTTGGAGAAAAAATGTTGACAATACGTGGCATTTTGATTTTGATGTATTTGATCGTTGGGTGGAATTTATGATGAGCTGTGGCATTGACAAGCAAATCAACTGCTATTCGATGATTCCTTGGAGTTTGTCTTTTAGGTATTTCGACCAAGCAACAAATAATATCAAAGCCATTGAAGCAACTCCTTCCGATAGTATTTATGCGGAAGTATGGACAGAAATGCTAAAACAATTTGCTACACATTTGAAAGAAAAAGGTTGGTTTGAAAAAACGACTATTGCAATGGATGAGCGTCCAAAAGAGCAAATGCTTACTGTGTTTAACATCATAAAAAATGCCGACAAAGATTTCAAAGTTTCATTGGCAGGAGATTGGCACGAAGAGTTGGAAGCAGAATTGTATGACTATTGCATTGCGTATCGACACAAATTTCCGGTAGAGATTCTTCAAAAACGCAAACAAAATGGAATGATTTCTACTTACTACACTTGTTGTACTGAACCTTATCCTAACACGTTTACGTTTTCACAACCTGCCGAAGCTGAATGTTTAGGTTGGTACACTGCACATTTGGGACTTGATGGATATTTACGTTGGGCTTATAATAGTTATACGTTGGAGCCTTTGCTCGACTCCCGATTCCGTTCGTTTGCTGCTGGCGATTGCTATATTATTTATCCCGAAGGACGAAGCTCTATTCGTTTTGAAAAATTGACAGAAGGAATCCAAAATTTTGAAAAAATACAGATTTTAAGAAAAGAATTCTTGGAGAAAAAACAAGTAACTAAATTAAAGAAACTTGAAGCAGTATTGAATCAATTTTCACAAGAAAATCTAACTGATAAAAACATAACTTCTATTGTAGAAAAAGCGAATAAACAATTAGAAAATTTACAATAATAAATTAGGATTTCTCAACTCTTTGTAGTAAGTTTTCACCATTAGTAAATCTATCAGATGCATTTCTCCTTGCGTGGGGTGGTTTGCACTTCCTTCCAAGACATTTGATAGATTTATTTTTTCTATCTCAAATGCTTGGACTTCTACTGTGTACGGAGAACTTGTGTTCGTTTAGCTTGTTCATCTCCTGCAACACTAAATGAGTATAAAAATTAAGGAACCAATACCCTCACAGACAATCACGCACCGATGTTCAAGTAATGGTTCCCTAGGACTAATATACATCTAAATTAATGTGTAACTCTTCTTACGATTTTAAAGCACATATTCGTTGATATAGTGTTGGGTGTGAATAATTGAAAAAAACGCTCAACGGATGAGGTTGTAGATTGCTTAACGCTTGAGCCGATATTTTCTTTAAAGCAGTTATCAAATCATCGCTATTACCATAAGTTTTAACAAAAGCATCTGCTTGATATTCAAATCGACGCGAGAAAATATTTGAACAAATACCTAACAACATACTTACAGGTGTATACAGCATTCCAAACACTAACATATTGATATGAAACGAAGCATGAGTACAACCTGCCGCTTGTGCTACAACATCAAACTTTAATACTATTCCTAAAAAGAAAAACAAAAGAAGATTTGAAAACAAAGAAATAACAACATTTTTCAACGTATGTCGGTGTTTACAATGCCCTATTTCGTGTGCCAAAACGGCTACAATTTCTTCCGTTGTAAGTTGCTGTATTAAAGTATCATAAAGTACGATACGCTTCTTCTTTCCAAAACCTGTAAAATATGCATTCGCTTTTGTACTACGTTTAGAATTATCTAAAACATATATATCTTGTATTTTAAAATTTGTTTTTTCTGCAAATTGTTGAATAGCTGTTCTCAACTCCCCATCTTCCAAAGGTGTTTGCTTGTTAAACAATGGAACTATCAAATCTGAATAAAAGAAATTCATAAACAACATAAATGCAGTCAATACTCCCCACGCCAAAAGCCAAAACCAATTTGGCATTTGTTGATAAATGAATGCAATTACAGAAATCAAGATTCCACCAATTAACATATTCAACAACAAGCCTTTTAGCATATCCAAGAAAAATGTTTTAGGTGTAGTACGATTAAAACCAAATTTTTCTTCAATAACGAATGTATAGTACAAATCGAAAGGCAAGTCTATCACTACATTTACAATCATTAAAAAGCCAAAGAAAAATAGTGTTACTAAAATTTCATTTTCAACAAAATTTCGGGCAAATTCGTCAATCCAAGCATAACCACCAAAAACAAACATAAGCAACAAAAACAAAAAACTAAGGCAACTCGAAAACCAACCAAACTTTGCTCGTGTTCGAAAATATGATTGTTGTTTCTTATATTTTTGTGCATCATAAATATCTGACAATAAATCAGGTAATGGTCTCTTCGAATATTGAATATTCAAATAAGAAAGTGTCCTACCTAACAAAAACTCAAGAATAAAAATCAAAATAATTGTATAAAAAATAGTTGCTACCATATAAAAATAAATTAATGTTTGCTTCTGCAAAGATACGTGATAAATTTGTAGTAAATACTTTTATACAATAACTTTGCATAAAACAAAAAGTAAATCTTATGAAAAAAATTATAGTTATAATAATTCTTATTGTTTTAGGTGTATGGACTTGTTGGTTATGCTACTTACATGTAACTTCAAATCCGTGGAATGCTAAAACTATTGGAGAAATTCCAACCCCTAAAGGTTATACTCGTGTAAATGCAAAAAAAGGAACTTATGCCGACTATTTTAGAAATATACCTTTGAAAGAGAAAGGTACAAAAGTTATGCTTTACACTGGAGGTGAAGCAAATTTTCAGCTATTGAGTACAGCAGTTATCGACAAAACACTTCTTAGTAACTATGAGCAATGTGCTGATGCAACAATGCGTTTGCGAGCAGAATATTTTTGGGAGCAAGGACTTTACAATAAGATTTCTTTCCGTGATGTAAATAGAAACCTTCTACAATACAAAGGAGGTGCATCAAGAAAAGCTTTTGAAAAATATATGCGTAAAGTTTATGGCGTTTGTAGTACTTTTTCTGTATTTCACGAAACTACTCCGCGAAAAATAACCGAGATTAAACCGGGTGATGTATTTGTTTATCCAGCTCGTAAGGGCAGAAAATATGGTCATGCTGTAATCGTTGTAGATGTCGCAAAGAATGAGTCTGGAAAGATTGCTATTCTTTGTGCAGAAGGGAATACGCCTGCACGCTCTATACACATTGTTAGAAACCAAAATCCATTTAATAATCCATGGTTCTTTTTTGATGAAGATGATGAGGTTTTTTGGATAGGCCCATTTCGTTTTAACAAAAACGAACTTCGACACTACTAAATTAAATTTTGACAAAACATGAAGCAGTATCAATTAACAGATTTTTTGCCAACTACAAAAAAAGAGGCAGATTTACGAAAATGGACTGACGTTGATGTAGTTTTGTTCTCGGGCGATGCATATATCGACCATCCATCATTTGGTAGTGCTGTTATTGGTCGTGTATTAGAAAGCGAAGGGCTAAAAGTTGCTATCGTACCACAACCTGATTGGCGTGGCGATTTTCGTGATTTTAAAAAATTTGGAGAACCTCGAATGTTTTTTGCAGTTACATCTGGTGTAATGGACTCTATGGTTAATCATTACACTGCAAACAAACGTCTTCGTTCTAATGACGCATACTCTCCTAACGGTCAGGCTGGTCTACGTCCAGACAGAGCTACAATTGTTTATTGCAATATAATTAAGAAGCTTTATCCTAAAACACCTATTATCATTGGAGGTATTGAAGCAAGTTTACGCAGATTTTCACATTACGATTATTGGGACGATTCTTATAGAAACAGCATTCTTGTAGATACAAATGCAGATTTATTAGTTTATGGAATGGGAGAACTTCCTATTCGGGCTATTGCAAACAAGTTCAAACAAGGTGGGAATATTAAGGATTGTTACGATATTCCACAAACTGCGTATCTAAGCAAAATTATACCCCAAAAAGCAAATCAAAAAACATTACATTCGCATGAGGTTTGTTCTAAAAACAAACAAAAATCAGCAGAAACTTTTCGTATCATTGAAGAAGAATCTAATAAACAAGAACAGGCACAACTTATTCAACCTATAGGCAACTCATTCGTAATTGTAAATCCTTCTTTTGAAACAATGAAAACCGAAGAACTTGATGCCGTTTATGATTTACCTTTTACATACTTACCTCACCCCAAATATAAAGGGAAAAAGATTCCTGCCTACGAAATGATACGATTTTCGGTAAATACACATAGAGGTTGTTTTGGGGGTTGTGCATTTTGTACAATATCTATGCATCAAGGTAAATTCATCGTTTCGCGTTCCGAAAAATCAATTCTAAAAGAAATAGAAAAGATAAGTGAACTACCCGACTTCAATGGTTATTTAAGCGATTTAGGAGGTCCTTCGGCGAATATGTACAAAATGCAAGGGTTTGATAAAAACATATGTAAAAAATGTAAAAAAGCCTCATGTATATTTCCATCAGTTTGTAAGAATATGAACACAAACCACTCTGCATTATTACAACTTTACAAAAATGTAGATGCTCTACCCTATGTAAAAAAGAGTTTTATTGGTAGTGGGGTTCGTTACGATTTGTTACTTCATAAAACAGGGAATGAAGATATTGACAAAAACAACAAATATTATATTGAGGAATTAATAAAAAAACACGTTTCTGGACGACTAAAAGTTGCTCCAGAACACACTTCCGATATGGTTTTAAACATCATGCGAAAACCTACTTTTTGCCTATTCAAAGAATTCAAGCAAAAATTTGAGAAGATAAATAAAAAAGAAGGCCTGAAACAGCAAATTATTCCCTACTTTATTTCGAGCCATCCGGGTTGCAAACTAACCGATATGGCTGAACTTGCAATTGAAACAAAGAAACTTAACTTTCAGTTAGAGCAAATTCAAGACTTCACTCCAACACCAATGACTTTATCTACAGAAATATACCACACGGGGATACATCCATACACATTAAAGCCCGTATACACTGCTAAAAGCAAAGTAGAAAAACTTCAACAACGAGATTTTTTCTTTTGGTATAAACCTGTATTTATTTTAAAAATAAAACAAACACTCAAAAAAATTGGACGCACAGACTTAATTGACAAACTATTGAAAAAATGAAAATACAACTTTGGAAAAAGCTTGGATTAAATCTTATTATAGCAACTTTCTTATTTGGTGGGTTGATTGTTATTTTATTATTATTAAACAAAACTCATTTTTTCTCAAAAGATTTACTAAACTTCTCTGATTTAGCTTTTTGTATTGGTATTGCAGCAAGTACCACTGGTGTTGGATACACTTTAACAATAAAAGACCCCAATAATTTTACGGGGTTTTATTTAGGGATTGTAATGTCTATATTGTTAAGTATTCAGTTTTATATCAAAGGTTTTTATAATTTAACAATTTTATATACCTTCATTTTTATTCCTTTTCAAATAGCATCAATAGTCTCTTGGAAAAAACAAAAAGACATTCTGCTCATAAACCCTCAATACTTATCTCTCACATATAAATGTTTAACTTTTTTAGTTTTTTTACTACTCATTTTTAGCGATTATTTACTTTCTACTTACATTATAAATAAGGATAATATTTGGGAAAATTCAATAGAAAAAATTATTAATGGAATTGTCATTTCGTCGTCTATAATAGCTAATTTTTGGTTGATTTTTAGGAAAACAGACGCTTGGTATTATTGGCTTGTTTATAGTATTATTGGTATAATACAAGGTATTGTAGTTTTAAAGAATCCTTTTAATACAATTTTATTTTTATTTTTCGTGATTATCAACTCAATAGCACTTTATAATTGGATTAAAAACCATAAAAATGCCTAAAAATAAAGAATCTCACTTTCTAACTAAATTAAGCCAAAAAGTAAAAAAGGCTATATACGATTACAACTTAATCAACGATAATGACAAAATTCTCATCGGACTTTCGGGAGGGAAAGACTCTTTGGCGTTAATCGAACTCCTAGCAAAACAACAAAGAATTTCAGTTCCAAAGTTTTCTATTATTGCTGTACATATCAGTATTGATAACATTCCTTACCAATCAGACATTGAGTATTTATCGGATTTCTGCAAGAATCACAATGTTGAATTCCTACATATAAAAACTCATTTTGAAAAGAAAAACGATACTAAAAAAGATAACAAAACACCCTGTTTTTTTTGTTCTTGGAGTCGTAGAAAAGCCTTATTCGACATTGCAAAACAACTAAAATGTAATAAAATAGCTCTTGGTCATCATCAAGATGATATTATTGAGACATTA
>JAEIGA010011624.1_pt1 | contig 13368 bp, 13 predicted proteins | sample 9270691 | NCBI WGS metagenome assembly JAEIGA01 (sample SAMN17057246, study PRJNA624740) | gut metagenome | biome: biome; isolation source: fecal sample | host: Bos grunniens | place: China: Xizang | collected 2019
AAAAGATACTTCACGTCAATGGTGTCTGCCACGATGTCGGCATCGGCACCCGCATTACGTGTACGTCCCAAGAGTCGCAAACCTGTACTCTTCGAAGCAAACGAGAATGCCGAACCCTCACCTGCGGGTTGCTCGGCAACCTCGATGTGTAAACCGTGGAAGTTATGGACAAAAGCAGAGTCCGAAGCATAGGCCTCTACATTGTCATTGGCAAGTCCATTGGCATCGAGCGTGCCTCTGCATAGGAGCTTATCGATAAATGCCTTAGATGCAGGCGTTTCGCTCAAGCGCAAGCTTGTTGATGTTGTATATATGCCATTGTCTGGGTCGGGGAATGTGAACGAGAAGATAGGCTCGGCATCCTCGGCCAGCACGCCCTCGTGGCGAGGGTCGTAGTTAGCAAAGAAGGTGGTATCTTCAGCCGACTCGGGAACGATACTCTTGCTTAGTTCATAGATGTTGTACTTCACCGGTATGGTTGAGTCGCCGGCAAAGGTATCCACAGCAAATACAAACATCATAGAGTCGTATATTGGTCGAAATCCGAAGCCTACAGAGTCGTCCACGCCCTTCATGTGGAGCATCTGACCCGTGAAGGTGAATGTTCGATTACCGAATCGAGAATCCTTCTGTGTACCGAGATACACACTGCCGAGTGAGGTGGTTCTCACCGAGTCGGTACGGAACAGACGAGTCTGGAATATCTTGCACAACGAAGGCTCTTTCTCATTGGGAGTAAGATTGTCGCCCGTTACCACCAGCTTGCCTCCTTTATAGATGCGGTGGCGAATGACCATCTGCTGGTGTCCCGGAGTAAGCTCCTCGCCCAAGGTATATTCAGCCGTAGTGGTACAGCCGCTAAATGTTGCAACAGCAGCTAACAATATGATTGCAACTGCTGTAAACCAACTATTTATTTTGTTATAAATTCTCATAAAAACGGTTATAATTATCGAAACACTCCGCCGACGCAGGGTCTTGCAACTCTAATATCGGCTTGCCACTTTGGCGAGCATACTCTAAGAGCGTAGGCTCGGCCTTCTGGGAAGCGACAACAATGCCGTCGGCATAATCAATAACGTAACGATATAGATTTTCGTATGAAGGGAGTGATAATTCCTGGAGTTTCTCATCCTCGACACCCTCGTTGGCAATGCGCTGCATGAAGTTGGAGTCTAAAGGCTGGGTGAACTTGTCATCACACAGCGACACAACTATCTTCACATCGCGGAACAGAGGGTCGTCGTTGAACACCTTCTTGAGGTAGATTGGCACAATGGCCGACATCCATCCCATGCAATGAACGATTGAGGGTGACCAATTGAGCTTGCGCACAGTCTCCAACACTCCACGTGCAAAGAAAATAGCACGCTCGTCATTATCGGCAAACTCCTTGCCTTCAGCATCATGCAACACAGCCTTACGTGCGAAGTAATCGTCATTATCGATGAAATATATCTGTATGCGAGCCGAAGGAATCGATGCTACTTTGATTATAAGCTGATGATCGTTGTCGTCAATAATAAGATTCATGCCCGACAAGCGGATTACTTCATGCAACTGATTACGACGCTCATTGATGCAGCCGTAACGAGGCATAAACGTGCGGATCTCATTGCCTCTCTCCTGCATAGCCTGCGCCAGCTGGCGGCAGAGTGCCGAAAGCTCGGTTTCGGGCAAGTAAGGCATAATCTCCTGACAAACGTAAAGTATTTTGCGTGAAGCCATGATTATTTGAGTTTTATAATGTGCAAAGATAGTAAAAAAATCCATAATCAGCGTTCTGCCACGCTTCATGGAACTAAAAAAATTATAAAATTAGCATTGCATCGCCATAAGTTCCAAAACGATATCCCTCCTGGCGGGCTACCTCGTAGGCATTCATTATACGCTCATAACCACCAAACGCTGCAACCATCATCAACTGAATAGATTCGGGGCGGTGGAAATTCGACACCATGGCATCTGCTACGGTGAAGTTGTAAGGGTTGAAGATGAACTTATTAGTCCAGCCCGACATAGGCTTAATCATGCCGCTCGTTGATACCGCAGTCTCAATGGTGCGCATTACGGTTGTGCCTATCGCTACCACCTTGTGTCCTGCACGTTTTGTTGAATTCACCAGCTCGGCAGCCTCCTCGGTTACGACAAACTGCTCGGAATCCATTTTGTGCTTCGACAAATCCTCGACATCTACAGTGCGGAAATTACCCAAGCCGGCATGCAGGGTGATGAAGCCTTGCTCAATACCCTTAATCTCCATACGTTTAAGCAGGTGCTTTGAGAAGTGTAGGCCTGCCGTGGGGGCAGCTACAGCACCTTCATGCTTGGCGAAGATAGTCTGGTAACGCTCGGCGTCCTCAGGCTCAACCTTCTCTCGTACCCAACGTGGCAGAGGGGTCTCGCCCAGACGATACAAAGCCTCCTTGAACTCCTCGTATGAACCGTCAAACAGGAAGCGTAGCGTGCGGCCACGCGATGTTGTATTGTCAATAACCTCGGCGCCCATCATGTCGTCGTCCCCGAAGTAGAGCTTGTTTCCTATGCGAATCTTGCGTGCAGGATCCACAATCACGTCCCACAGGCGCAATTCGCTGTTTAGCTCCCTGAGCAGAAATATCTCAATTTCAGCACCTGTCTTCTCCTTGTTGCCATAAAGACGTGCAGGGAAAACCTTGGTGTCGTTGAAAAGGAAGAGGTCCTTCTCTTCAAAATATTCAATGATGTCCTTGAAGATGCGGTGTTCAATAGTGCCCGTAGCACGGTTGATGACCATAAGACGTGACTCGTCACGATTTTCGGTTGGATACTTGGCGAGCATCTCGGGAGAGTACTCATATCCGTACTGAGATAACTTCATAATTTTTTCTCGCTTTGTTGTGAAAGACACAAATATCAATTAATTATACGAAAAAAATGCTATTTTGTTTCAGTGGGTTTCAGATTTTCAAGAAAATTTTGCAAATTCCATGCATTTTCGGCCGTAAAACCGCCACTGCGGGTGCGCCGCAGCGACCTTAGGTAGGCTCCGCTGCCTACCGCCTCGCCTATCTCGTGCGCCAACGAGCGGATGTAGGTGCCCTTGCTGCAACGCACCCTAATCTTCAGCAGAGGCATCTGCAAATCAAGAATCTCCATCTGGTAGATGTTTATCAGAGCCTTCTTCAGCTCAACCTCCTCGCCTGCGCGTGCAAACTCATAGGCACGCACTCCCTCGACCTTCTTTGCCGAGTAGATTGGGGGTGCCTGCAACCTCTCGCCCGTAAGCGAAAGGAGTGCCTGCTCCAGCATTTCGCGGGTAATATGTTCGGTGGGGTAGCGTTTGTCGATGGGATGCTCCATGTCGTAGCTCGGAGTTGAAGCACCAAGCTCAAGTTCGGCGATGTACTCCTTCTCCTCGGCTTGCAGGGCATTCACCATCTTTGTGGCCTTGCCTATGCAGACCAGCAGAACGCCCGTAGCCAAAGGGTCAAGCGTGCCTGCGTGTCCAATCTTTATCTTTCTGAATCCTAAATGCTGAAGTGCGAATTTTATCTTCCTCACCACATCTGTCGATGTCCACTCCAGGGGCTTGTCAATGACGGCGATGTAGCCTTCTGGGAAATTTATCTCGTTGAGAGCGTCAGTTTGAATCATATATGTCTTATAAAATGTTACTTGCGATTGCTATGCAGCCCGCCAGGGCACAATACACAGCAAACCATATAAGTTTTCCCTTGTTTACAATGTTAATCATGAATCGGCATGCCAGGCATCCTACTACAAATGCCGAGAGGAATCCGCACGCCAAAGGCAATGTGCCGATAGAGCCGAACACCATCTCGCCACTTGCCACCTCCAGCAGCATCTCGCCAAGTATCGGAGCCAGCACCATCAGGAACGAGAACTGCGCCACAGCAGACTTCTTGTTGCCGAGCAGTATGCCCGTAGCTATGGTGGTACCCGAGCGTGACAGACCCGGCATGGCCGCTACTGCCTGCGACAGACCTATGATAAAGGCGTCGCGATATGATATGGTCTCCTTCTGGCGTGGACGTGCATAGTATGCAAACGAGAGCAGCGCAGCCGTAAAGAGCAGCATAGCTCCCACGATGGAGAGGATGTAAGGTGAGTTGAGCATTGCGTTTATATAGTCCTTGAAGGCAAGGCCCACGACTCCTATTGGAATCATCGATAGGATGAGCTTGAGTACATAGGCCTGCTCCTGGTTGAAGTGACGCGAGAAAACACCTATAATGAGCCGCTTCACCTCGCTCCACAGAATCACAATCGTGCTGAGTACCGTGGCGGCGTGCAACGTCACGTCAAAGAGCAGGTTCTCCTGAATCTCTACGCCGAGCAATGCTTTGGCAATCTGAAGGTGGCCGCTACTGCTGACGGGCAGAAACTCGGTCAGTCCCTGTACTGCGCCGAGGATTATAGATTCAATAATGGTCATAGAGCGTGGTTAAAATTTCTTCATGATGGCATAAATCTCAAATATGAAGCCTCCCACGATAAGTATGGGGGCGAGAGTTATGCGTCGCCACGAGAACATGGCATAGTTAAACTCCTCGGGGCTCTCGCTTCCTCCGCCACACATCAGCACCATGCCTATGATGATGACCACAAGCCCTATGCCCATGAGTATGTAGTTCTTCATAGCCAGGGGCATTTGCGCATCGTTCTTATCCTGCGTGGCATTGAACCTCGCGAAAATTTTCTTCAACATATTTTAATATAGATATATTTTATTAGACTTCATATTGACAAATTTACCCACCGCAAAGCTGGTGAATATGAGCGATATCACCAGACCCGATATAATCATGGCACCTACCACAATGCCTATCTTTATCAGTTCCGTTGTGGCTATCAGTTCGGGGATGGTGCTGCTAAGACCCGCTATTGCGGCCAAGAACAGCAGGCTTGCGATGATGCCCGCCCATACGCCTTGCTTGGCAGCTGTGGCCAGGAACGGACGCTTGATGTAGCTCTTTGTTGCACCGACCAGCTTGAGCGTGTTTATCAGGTAGCGGCGTGAGAATATTGCCAGACGGATAGTGTTGTTCAGTAGTATGATTGATATCACAAACAAAGCACCGCCAAAGACAATCAGTACTATTGTAATCTTCCTCAGTGAGGAGTGTAGCTGCTCGATTGTAGATGCGGGGTAGGCTACATATACCACTCCGCCGATACCCGACAATTTATCGACCAGGGCATCGGTCGAGGCTTTGTCATTTGTGGCTACGGCAACCTCGAAGCTATTGCGCAAGGGGTTGTCCTCGAGTATGTTCTCTATCTCGGTGGCAAACATGTGGCGGAACTCTACATCTTCAATTTTTGACTCTTTGCTCAAGTATTCCACATGCTCTACGCCTTCAATGCCCGATATCTCCTGCTCGATGACGGTCAGTTGTTGCTCTGTGACCGAGTTGTCCAGCTCGGCCGAGAGCGTTATGCTGTGGCGTAGCGAGTAGGCTGTCGTCAGGGCTGCTGTGAGCATGTAACCCACCGACCCCAACATGAACAACACCATTGAGATGCTTATGGTCGAAACTATGTACGAGCGGCGTACTTTACGCCTGAGTCTTTTGTCTTCGCGCATTGATTATGGGTATTATTATGGTTAGAATTATAGCAATTAATACGATTATCGAGAAACCGAGAGTTATGCCTTCAATCAGTGTCCAGCGGGGCGCTCGGTAACGCCACTCAACGTTGTGCTTGCCTGCAGGCAACTCCAGGGCTCGCAGGATGTAGTCGGCACGCAGAGGCTTCACCTCCTGACCGTCGATAAACGCACGCCAGCCCTCTGCGGTGTAAACCTCCGAGAATACGGCGAAGGCATCTCCCTGAGCCTCATACTCATAGCGCAGGTAGTTGGGGCGATACTCCTTGAGCGAGATGCTGCCGTCGTGGAGGTTGAAGTTCTCTGGCAGGAACTCCTCACTCACAACCGCTTCGCGGCGGGTGTCAATCTTGCCTAAAAGTTCCATCTCCTGCTGTGGAGTGTCGGCACGCACGATGCTCTCCACCATCCACGCTGCTCCGTTGGCCGAGGGGCGTGTGATGACATCCTGCTCCGACTTGCCGTTGATGATGTAACGCACGTTGAGCATGTCGAGTACACCCTCGTTAAGCTGCGAGAGGTGATGGTCTATAAGGTCCTGATAACGTGAGAGCTTTGCTCCGTGATATCCTCCCACCGAGCGATGGAAATAGGATGTGGTGGCATCGTTGAAAGGCGACACGGTCAGGTTCAGCACCCTGTATGCCGGGTCTTTGTCGTTGAGGATGAATTTGTCGGCAGGCGTAGGCATAATCTTCGCTGCGCGGGCCTCCACAAAGTTGTCGTGGTTAAGGTAACGGAAATCTACGTTTATAAGGTCGGTCGCTACCACGAAGGCAAGCACGGCACACAGCACCGCAGGGCGGGTAACAACTTTTTGCTCAATAAATCCCCACAGGGCAGCTGCCGCAAGCAACATAAACAGAAGTGAGCGCCACGCATCGGCCTGCATCGCCTGGGCACGCTCATCGGCCATTGCCGAGGCTGTGTTCCACGCCATCTGCTCATGCAAGCCCTGCTTGATATAGCTCTCGGCATTGCTCTGCTTGAGCATTTGCAGGAACTGCTCACTCAGTAGCTCGCCGCTCTCTTGCATGCCATAGTCGCCCAATGCTCGTCCGCCTAAAATCATCACAAGAAGCACTCCTCCCGTTATGCCGGCAGCCCACGCTACGGCACGGCGCAGGCGGCGTGTGTCGGCATGATTCTTAAACGTGTGCGCCAAGCCCAATGCGGCTAGCAGAGGTACGGTCCACTGCACCACCACGAGCGACATGGAGAGTGTGCGGAACTTGTTGTAGCCTGGTAATGTGTTGAATAGTAATTCGGTGAACCACATCAAGTTATTGCCCCATGCCATTAGCAGTGCGAGCGCAGATGCTCCCACAATCCACCACTTCATTCTGCCGGGCAGAATAATGAGGGCGAATATGGCGAGGAAGAGAACTGCCGCACCCAGATATGTGGGGCCCGCCGTGTAGGGCTGCTCTCCACGATAGCGGGGCAGGTATTGCGCAAAGTCCTCGATGCCGAACTCCTTGAGTGAGTTGGCTACGGCACCATCCTTGGCGAATGTGTCAGTTGAGGCTCCACCCATAAAGTCGGGAACGAGCATATTGAAACTTTCGGCTTTGCCGTAGCTCCACGCCGTGGCATACTCCAGGTCGAGGCCCTCCCTGCCGCTTGCGGCATCCTCGGCCGTCAGCTCCGAACCGCCACGCGTAGTCTCCTTGGAGTGTTGCATGGTGTACCATAGGGGTGCAAAGTTTGAGCCTACGCCCACCACACCCGCAGCAATAAGCAGGGCGGTACGTTTCATGAAATCTCGCACGAGCTGCTCCTTGTATGCAAAGAACATCTCGCTGAGCCACATGGCTGCCATCACAATCAGGAAGTAGTAGGTTATCTGCGGATGGTTTGCACCTATCTCAAGCGAGGTGAAAAGGGCTGTGAGAGCCGCTCCTACCCACATGTTGCGTCTGAGCGTACACCATGCACCGGCGACCATGGGTGGGGCATATACCATTGCCCACACTTTGGTGATGTGGCCTGCGCCTATGATGAGTATGGTGTATGTCGAGAATCCGTAGGCTATGGCTGCAACGAGTGATACCCAGGGGTTTACACCCATCATGAGCATGGCCACCCACATGGCCACCATCGAGAAGAAGAGCAGCGAGATGGGGATGTCCACAACATTGGTCAGCTTGCCTATCGTGCCCTTGATGGCCTGTGCCGGATACTTCACGTTTATGAGGTAGGCGGGCATGCCCGAGAACATGCGTCCTGTCCACTGTGCATCCTCACCCGTAAGTTCCCTATTGTCAAGGATATCCTTGCACATGCCCTCGTATTGGGTGACATCGTGCTGTACGAGTTTCTCGCCTGCAAGCTGTGGAGCGAAGTAGAGCGCAGCGAGAATGAAAAAGAGTACAACGGTGATGACCGTGATAAAGATATTTTTTCGGTTGATGGAGTAAAATTTCATTCTTTCGTTAATTTACAGCGTCAAAGTTACGAAAAACATTCTTTTTTTTGGTGCGTAATTGCGAAAAATTACTATATTTGCAAAGCTAATGTTGTGCCTAAAAGCAAAAATATGGTAACACTTGATTCAATTCGTACCCCAATAGCTGCCGACCTGGTAGCCTTCGAGGAGTTTTTGCGCAGTCGGTTCTCGTCCGATGGGAAGCTGATGTCCGAGATGCTGGAGTACGTTTTGACCACACATGGTAAGAACATCCGCCCTATAATAGTTATGCTCGCCTCGGCACTCACCTCGTCTGCGAATCTGCGTGAGTGGAAGGAGGGTGAGCGTTGTTGTACCAAGCGTACTTATCTGGCCGCACTTATGGTCGAGATGCTCCATACGGCATCACTTATCCATGACGATGTAATTGATAACTCCGACACCCGCCGTGGCCGTCCCTCCATCAATGCTCTGTGGCAGTCGCGCAATGCTGTGGTGTTGGGCGATTATCTGCTGGCCCGCACCATGAGCCTTGGTATGGAGAGCGCGCAGTACGATTTGGTGTCGCACATCGTAGGCTCGGTTGCGACGTTGTGTGAGGGCGAGATTCTTCAGAGTCAGCACACGGGAGATAAAAGTACCACACGAGCATCTTATCTTGAGATTATATACAAAAAGACTGCCAGCCTGATAAGCGTGAGTGCTTCAACAGGAGCGGTGTCGATTGGTGCAAGCCGAGAGGATGTCGAGCAGATGCGTCGCTTTGGCGAGGCGTTGGGTATGGCGTTCCAGATTCAGGACGACATCCTTGATTACAGCCGATGCTCAAAGACGGGCAAGCCTGCCAACAACGATTTGCGTGAGGGGAAGATTACCCTTCCGCTTATCGAGGTGCTGGAGCAATGCTCTTCGGCAGAGCGTTTGCAGCTTCTGGACAAGCTCTCGCAGTGTGCTACGGATGAGTCGGCTGTGGATTTCCTTCAGGGTGTGGTTGAGGCTACGGGAGGTCTGGCCATGGCGGCCCGTACCATGCGTACCTATATCGACCGCGCGACGGCAATTCTTGCCAGGTATGCCGACTCGCCCTATCGTACGGCTCTTGTGAACCTGTGCGCCTTTGTTGCCGAGAGAGACAGATAAAATAAACACATTAATAAACTCATTAACTAATTTTAATTTTTATGGAAAAAAAACAAAACAGTAACGTGCCGGCGATTATCGTGTGCATCCTGCTCTTCGGTATGATTTCGTTCGTCACAAACCTTGCATCTCCAATGGGTGATGTATTGAAGAACCAGTTTGGTGTGCCTAACTGGATGGGTACTTTGGGTGTATTCTGTAACTTTATTGCTTATGCAGTTATGGGTATTCCTGCTGGTAACATGCTCCAGAACTTGGGTTACAAGAAGACAGCCCTGATTGCAGTTGCAGTAGGTTTCACAGGTGTAGGTATTCAGACTATTGCTGGTCTGTTGGCCGGTAACCTTGCATTCGGTGTCTATCTTTTGGGTGCTTTAGTTGCAGGTTTCTCAATGTGTATGTTGAACATCGTTGTAAACCCAATGTTGAATAAGCTCGCTGGTGGTGGTAACAAGGGTAACCAGCTCGTTCAGGTAGGTGGTTCGTTCAACTCATTGATGGGTACAGCGGTAATCTTCCTTTCAGGTGTGTTTGTACCAAGTATCGTTGATGCAAAGATTAGCCAGGTATTCCCATTGATGGGTATCGCTCTTGCTATCTTCGCTGTGGCATTTGTTGTGGTATTGTTCACCAACATTCCAGAGAACGCACCTGCTGCTACGGTTGCTAACGAGAAGTCACAGTATGGTCCAATGTCATTCCGTCACTTTGTGCTGGGTGCTATCGCAATCTTCGTTTATGTAGGTGTTGAGGTAGGTATTCCTAACGTATTGCAGAAGTGGTTGCAGAATGGCGGTCTGAGTGTTACTGAGGGTGCTGAGGCTATCGCAGGTACTGTGGCTGCTACTTACTGGTTGCTTATGCTTGTAGGCCGTTTGGCTGGTGCTGCACTTGGTGCAAAGGTTTCAGCAAAGACTATGCTTGCAGTTGTATCAACTGTAGGTTTGGTATTTGTTTTGGGTGCAATGTTCCTCAATCCAGCAACAACAGTTAACCTCCCAGTATTCAAGGGTACAGATGGTTTCGGTTTGGCATCGGTTCCTGTAAATGCTGCGTTGCTCGTGTTGTGCGGTCTTTGTACTTCAGTAATGTGGGGTGGCATCTTCAACCTTGCAGTTGAGGGCTTGGGTAAGTACACCGAGAAGGCTTCAGGTATCTTCATGGCTCTCGTTTGCGGTGGTGGTATCCTCCCATGGTTGCAGAACGGTATCGTTGACATGACAGATAACTACCTGGTAAGCTACTGGGTAATCGTTGCTTGCTTGGCTTACATGCTCTTCTACGCACTTGTAGGTTCAAAGAATGTAAACAAGGATATTCCTGTTGAGTAATGAAAGTAAGTGCCGAAAGGCAATTCATAGGGCTGTCGGGAAACCGGCAGCCCTCTTTTTTCGCATAAGCCACCCTTGCTCCTGCAACAAAAAACGAGGCACCCCGTTGTGGGATGCCTCGAGTATGAGTGAACAATCTGTTATTTATCTTTGCGACGCTCTATCTGACGCTTCAGGACATCTTTGGCGTTGTCAATAGCCTCTTCAAATGTGCGAGCCTGCTCCTCGACACGGATGTCGCCGCCTGGCATGCGCAATGTGATTACTACGATTTTGTTGCCCGCCTGATCATCTTTCTCAAGCTTCAATACAACATCTACACCCGTTGCCTCTGCGGCAATGCGGTCCACCATGGCTAATTTCTTCTCGATGAATTCGATCAACTTCTGGCTGGCATCGAATTTCACTGACTGGATCTGTACGTTCATAGCCTTAAATTTTAAGTTAAACATTATCTATACGCCCTGCCGGTGGCAGTACGGCGATTTCGGTTAATGCTCGCCCAGCTTGCGGAGCTTTTCTGCACTGGCAGCCCCTCCCGAGCGCGGATGTGCTACATCGTATATGCTACGCAACTGTGCAATGTTGCTGTGGGTATATACCTGTGTCGCACGCAACGAACTGTGGCCCATGAGTTCCTGAATCTCCCTTAGGTCGGCACCGTCGTTGAGCAGGTGGGTGGCAAACGTGTGTCTCAGCACGTGAGGCGAGCATTTGCCCTGCACCCCGCACTCCCGCAGAAGACGTGCCACACTGCGTTGAACATCGCTTCTGGAGATGCGTTCTCCTCGCTTTGATAAAAATAGTGCTTTTTCCTGACTTGAGCAAATATTTTCGGCTAAATTTTTTGTGATGTAGTCACCAATCTCGGCACTTACACGTTTTAGGATGGGAATCATGCGTTCCTTGTCGCCCTTACCAAGCACCCGCAACGTGTTGTAGTTGTCGTCAAAGTGGTCGTGGTTAATGGCGCGAATCTCGGCCAGACGCAGCCCGCACGTGTATAACATCAGTACCAGCAACGCATCACGCCGCTCAACCCAATCCTCGCTATGCAGTTGGGCGAGTACCCGCTCAACCACACTCACCATATCCTGCTGTGTGATGAATTTCGGAATACGCTTCTGTGTGCGCAGCGACTTCACGGTGGCAAAGACATCACTCTCGACTATGCCCTCCCTGCGCATATATTTATATAATGAGCGTATGGAACTCATCGCGCGGTTTATTGATGCTGCGCTGAACTGACGTGTGCCACGCTCGGTTTTGGCATCGGAGAGTGCCATCAGCCACTCGCGCAGGTCGCGGCCCTCGACCTTATCCAGCCTGAACTCTTCGCTTGTGGAAGCTCCCCAAGAGGTAAAGACCTCAATGTCGTGCATGTAGTTGCGCACCGTCAGGGGCGAGTAGCGTCGCTCGGCGGTGATGTAGTTGAGAAAGCGGTCTATAATCTCGTGGTTCTGCATATCTAACGCTCCTCACGCTCAATCGACAGGATGCGTGCCTGGCCCTGGTTGGGCAGGGGCTTGTGTATGACGATGACGGCATACTGTCGCTTGCCCTTCTTGCCATTGGCATCTATTGCGCGGGCCTTGCACAGAAAGCGGTAGTTTGTACCTGCAACAATCTGCGTGGCTACGTTCAGAGGAGTGTACTCCACACCCTGCAATGATGCTGTTGCCTGCTCGAACAGTTGCAGCTCCTCATCCGAAATGCTGCGTTGCTTGCTGTATCCGCCCACAACTTCGGGCTGGGGATTAATCCATGAAGAGATGTGGTCGCAACCTGTATTCAGGGCCAGAACGAGCAGCATGGCGGGGATTATTTTGGTTAAGAGATGTTTCATGGTGCAATATTTTTAATTCGGCTAAAGCAAAGATACGAAAAAAAAATTAATTTTGTAATGATAGAATATTGTGATGCCCATTATGCGAAAAATAGTTCTATATCTGCTCATAATGAGCATGTCGCTCTCGATGCCATAACGGGTACCAACGGCTGGGTGCATTACACGGGCAACTATGGCGATGTCGAGGGCGAGATAGCCTACATGAAGAGCTGGTATCGCAACCGTGTGCGTAAGTTGGACACATTGTTTGAGGGTTTTAATAAGCTATAGCACACATTATTATGGTGAATTATTTGTTTGTTAAAATAATTGTGCTAACTTCGTGGTAGTGAAAACAATGTATACAATTATAACTCTATGAAAAAACTACTATTTCTCATGGTTGCACTCTGCTCAGTAGTGGCAGTTGCAGCGAAACCAACGGTGAAGAGCATTACATCACCAGACGGAAAACTTAAGCTTACGGTTACAATCGAGAACGACATCCGCTGGAGCGTTGAGCTTGACGGTCAGACTATCATCACACCTTCAAAGGTTGCCATGCTGATTGGCGAGAGCGAGGTGTGGGGTGAGAATCCACGTCTGCGCAAGGCTATCGTAGGCAAGATTAACGAGGTAATCCCCGCTCCTATTTACAAGAAAAGCGAGGTTTTGGACCAGTGCAGCACCCTCACACTCTCATTCAAGGGTGACTACGGCATCGAGTTCCGTGCCTACAACGAGGCGGCGGCTTACCGTTTCACCACAACCCGCAAGGGCGATTACACCGTAAAGAGCGAGGTTGCCGAGTTCTCATTCGAGAAGGACAACAATGTCTATTGCTCTTACACACGCTCTAACTCTAACAAGACTTTCGAGCAGCAGTACTTCCAGTCATTTGAGGGGCCGTATTTCATTGAGCCTATGACCAAGATGGGCAAGCAGCGCCTGATGTATCTGCCGGTGTTGGTTGATATGGGCGACAAGAAGGTCTGCATCACCGAGACTGACCTCATAAGTTATCCTGGTATGTATCTCCACTCGC
>JAEIGA010011625.1_pt1 | contig 13367 bp, 30 predicted proteins | sample 9270691 | NCBI WGS metagenome assembly JAEIGA01 (sample SAMN17057246, study PRJNA624740) | gut metagenome | biome: biome; isolation source: fecal sample | host: Bos grunniens | place: China: Xizang | collected 2019
AGTCCGCCTTTTGGCGGATTAAAAGAAAAAGCCCCGCCGAAGCGGGGCGTATGATTATCCCTTATGATGCGCAATCGCCCAAAAGATTTTCCGAGCGATGGCCAAATGCTCGTAGACGGCAGACCGTGAGACGCACTTGGTCATGCAGTAGCGGGTGATCCGCATCTCGATATCGTTTTTTTGGAGCGGTCGGCAAGGCTCTACGAAATAGACCTCCCTCACCGCATCCACCACGTATTCCTTGCCCTCGGCGGTCAGAACGGAGAGGGTCTTGGACACGTCTGTATCGCTCTGCCATGCCTCGGGGGATAGCATCTCGTCTCGGTCTGCCCGCTCTCCGTGGGCGGCGTATCTACGGAAAGCCTCCGTAGCTTCTCTGCGCTGTTGCGCTCTGTCCATAACATTCTCCTTTCTGCGCGTTTATTTGCCCCGTAAACGGCGCGTGTGGCGTTTTGGCGTTTGCCCCCTCCAGTTGGTAGGGTATAGGCCTCTGCGCCGTTTGTGGGGCTTGTGAGCGGTCTGTCACGCCTTCGTGAGCTTCAGCGGGATCGCCGCGCCACGGAGATAGGCGTTAACGGTGTTGACGGCCTCGTCCACTCCCCAGCAGGCGGTAGCGGCGTAGCCGTTTTTGGCGAGGTTGGTCAGCCACTCCTTCTGCTCGGAGGTGGTCTTGTTGTTGCCGACCTTCATCTCGATGTAGAGGCCATGGTAGTTGCCGCGAGGGAGCGGGACGACCAGATCCGGGAAGCCCTTCTGCATACCCATGCGCTTGAGCTTCTGCCCCATCTGCGGGCTTCGCTTGCCCTCGTTGGGAACGTGGGCGACGGGAACGCCTCGGAGGTTGCAATACTCCACCACGGCGATGGTCGCCTCATCCTCGGTCACGCCGATATAGGCGCGGGGTCTCATGGATTGGGGCATTTTAATCTCCTTTCGGTGGCTCGGCCTCCGTGTATTTCCTTTTGAGTTTGACATAAATGTAGACTTGGGACACCTCGTGTAAGAGAGGGAGCAAGATTTCGTCCATCTCCTCAAAAATCTCCCTCGCAACCTCCGCCCTATCCTCGGCTCTCTCCTCAAGCACCGCTTCAAGACCGAAACGCCAGCGATCAACTTTTGCTTGCAAGTCCTTGTTCCCCTCGCAAGCAATTCTCAAAGACTCGTTGAGGTCTGCGTTGACTTCCTGGAGCTTGTCGATTTCTGCCCTCGGTGCGACATCGGCGGTGGGCATTCTTGCAATTTCATCCGAAAATGCCACCTTTCTAACGTCAGTATCGCACAGCATACCGTTGCTACTAACATATTTAATCCAAAATACTATTTTATCCGCATCAATATATCGTGCCATATCACTCACCCCATCCGTATTCCGTGTATGCGGGCAACAAGGCTTGCCCGCAATATTTGCAGAAGTTCGGCTGTTCTTTTACCGTGATTTTCTTTTTGCCAAAAAGTCCCTTGATTTCGATCCGAACCCAAAGAGCCTTATCACACGTCGGGCAAAGTAGCCCTCTTTGGCAATTGTAAGCAGGTTCTTTCGGCTGGTGCCTCTCGTAAATCCTATATTCCATATCACTCACCTCTTGCTATATTTTACCCAGAAAAGCCATCCGACCTCGGATGCTCCCGCCAGCAATGCGGTAGGAATGAGAGCCCACCGAAACATCGGAAGTCCGCAAAATGCCCATATATACAAATATCCGAGGAAGAAACCTCCGAACATGGTCGCCGTCAAGATGACCATCTGCATCGTGTCTCTGATTCTTTTCCACATATCACTCACCTACTTTCTCGAGTGCTTTGATTTTCTCGTTTATGGGACGGACAATAGTTTCCTCAATCTTGCCCTTTTCGTTGAGTGCTTGCCAAGCTCTCTCCCTCCTCCAAAAACTGCTTTTTCGGACATTCCGAATGATCTCAATGCAAAACATAGCTGTTTGCTTAGACCAGCATCCGTCACAGGCGCGTTCGTTGCACCAAGCCTTGAATTGCTTGAATGTCATTCCGCACCGCCTTTCATATTAACTTTTTCTCGCCATCGGTCGTAGGCATCACGGCATTTTTTGCAAAATCCCTTTTGCTCTGCGATTTCATAACCACCGAACATAGAGATATAAACCACGTCGTCCTCGTTATACAAATAGGTTTCGCACATTTTCCATATCTCGTTATATGCAATCGAACGCCGATAATAGTCATAATCAATCGGTTCGTCGTGTTCGTCGGGATATTCAAAGGTTTTATAGACTTCTTCATCGGTTGCGTTCTTCCACTTTTCTGCTATCTTCTCAAAAATAGGAATACCCTTCCAGCTCGTAAACTCGTAGTCTTGGTCACAAGAATTTTGGAAATAGCAAGTCAAGTCAAAGATGCCCTCAACCTCACTCGGTACACCGAACACACCCAGCAAGTTGTGTTCAGGGATATAGAAGAACCGATATGAGAATACGCTATTTCGCATCCAAGCTCGATCAAGTTGATCCCTTGCGTATTCGCTATCATTTTTCAACAAATAATCTTTGTTGATAGATGGCATAAAGATGAAATTGTCCTCCGCTATCTTGGAAAAGTTTTCCTTTTCCTTGCAAGCATCTTTGATCTGCTTCAAGAAGCCGTACAATTCGCCCTCTTTTACGGTCTTAAAGTTTATCGTTGCACTATAGCTCATTCCGCACCGCCTCCCATCCTCGCGCCGCGTTGGTGGACGCCAACCAATAGACAGTCCTCGTCGATGTACACCCATACCTGTCCAATGCTGTCCACAACATAGGTTACTGTGTATCCTCGGACTGCATCTACCGCTACGTACATCTCTGTCAGCGGTTCTTCGGGTTTCCGGTTGGCATCCTTTAACTCTATGCCATTAAGGTAGCGGAGAGCCTTGTCTAAATCGTCGCCCATAAGGACGATGCTTTCGTGCGGTTTTTCTGATAAGTTCGGGAAATACAGCCACACAACGGCTTCGGCGGTTCCGACTGTGGCCGACTCGGTCTCGGTATCCGTATCGGTCTCGGTGATCTGGCGCGTACAATCGAGCAGACGGCAGGTTGATATAAACGCGATCATCGATACAGCTATTAACATTGCGGATAGGGTTTTTGCTTTCATGTCATACCTCTTTCGCGCCGGGCGGCTCTGGCAGGGGCATCCAATGGGTGACCTTCCCGCAGTTCCTTACCCAGTTCCCACCGACAATTTCATCCGTGTCAATCTTCGTATACTTACCATTTGGATTGTAAACAGTTACCCATGTATACGGCTCCGGCAACCTCTCCTCGACGCTGATCCACTCCGCCTCGCTCTGCTTGCGGTAGCCTTCACACGACAGATTGCCGATTCGCTCAATCGCATCAGAGGGACTGTGACCATCCCACTTCGGTGCTTTTTCCAGTTCCTTGACCTTGAACATATCCCAATAAGGGTCTATATCGTAGCGGTATGTGGCTTGGCCCTTCTCGGTTTCAATTCCGACAACAAACATACCCTCGTACATATCTCCAGTATCGTGCAGCTTGGATTTCCATGCTTTTTCGGGGAACATATTGCATATCACAGAGAACAAAACCGCTCTGTGATGATACAGTTCGTTAAAAGTGTGATAGCCGTCCGAAAAATCTCCAATGTTATCGGGAATCTTGTGGTAGCCAGCGTAGTAAAGAGCTTCTGCTACTGCCCTCAACGTTCCGTAGCCATTTGTCCTAATGAGTTCGTTTGTAAGTTCCTCAATCTGCTTTTCTTTGCTCATTGTCTTTCTCCTCATTACGCAACACTTTTCCAATTACGGTTGCCACGGCGTGTAAAGCCTGTTTTACTTCTTCTTTGTCCGTGGGTAAGGCATACGCAATACCATTGACCATGCCCATTGCCCAATGTAGATTTTCTGCGTTATCTCGGTTCATTGTCTGCTCCTTTCTTTGGATAAACCATAATCTTGGCTCTGTAGCGTGTCACAAGATTTATCGGGTCTTCCCCTTTTTCTATTACAAGCAAGCCATTCTTCAGTAATTCTCTTGAAATTTCACTCGCTAAATCTTCTTTGATTTGGCGCTCAATATATTCGTTTTCCTCTCTGGCCGTGTGATAGAAGCGCAATTTAACCTGTCTCTCTGCAACCAAGGTTATCGGTGTATTTTCAACATAACGGTACTCGACCACCTTTGGGTTGACATGACCTCCGAGCTTCTTGATAAGCCAGTGCTTGAATTTAACCCACCGTTTCAATTTGCGGTGTTTCATCATCTGCTCCTTTCCTCGGCAACCTTCCTCCACCCCTTGGCCTACGCCCTCTCGGCGGTGGATGCATTTATCACATCTCTTGTTCATTATCAAACCTCCCCCTCGATCAGATCCTCCGGCTCTACGCCGTTCCTGTCTGCGATCTCGTTGATACAGTCCATGCAGAGGTGGACACCGTCAACGATAAAGAGGCGATCTGCTCCCGTGAAGCTGGCTACACATTTGCGATTATCGCAGTAGAGCATAGGCACGTGTAGATTCGGGCAGCTCCTGCCCAGGCAAGGGAGGCCAAGGTCAGAGCATCCCGTGCAATGATTCTCAATTCTTACCATCGTTTTTCCTTTCTCTCACGCGCGCGTGCGCGCGTCTCTGTATAACTCTGTATATACTCTGTTATAATAATAATGGAAGGTTTTGAATAGGGGGGCGATTCTCGCCCTCCTATTCGCCGAATAGCGGGGCGATTTTGGGTGAAATAGGGGGGCGATTCTCGCCCTCCTATTTTTGTGAATAGCAGGGCGATTCTCGCCCCCCTATTCTACTCTCCTAAAGCCTTTCGGACTGCCGCCTCGAAAAAGTCTTCTGTGTCGAAGGATCCCTTCGTGGGCTTTTTCATAGGCTTTGGCGTAGGCTCCTCACAGATCGGCGCGGCCGCTTGGATTGATAGGTGGTACCGCGCCGGTTCTCGGCCTTTAGCCGGCATGATTTCTACGTATCCTGCCGCTACCAGCTCGTCGCGGACTCGGTATAACTTGTGTTTCTCCTTGATCTTCATATCCGCCATAAGCTGGCTTTGCGGTACCGCCACCCACTCGGGGAAGTCCCAGCCGTCATCTGACTTGACTCGCCCGAGGTTGGCGTAATACAGGATCCGCATGTATAGCGCCTGCGCCTCAGCCGATACAGGCTTGGAGGCGAGGGAGCCGTGAAATGATAGGAATGCTTGCTGTAATGTCGTGTTCCCTCACCTCCTCTCTGTATATTGGAAGATCAGAAGGGGAGATCGTCGCCGTACCCGACGGCCTCAAAGCCGAACTGCTGGGGCTGTACGGGAGCCTCGGCAGGAGGCGCAAAGAAAGGATTCGCGCCAATGGCGTCAGCGGCAGGGGTAGGGCGGGGAGGCTTGTACCCTCCGTTGCCGTAGGAACTCTGAGGCATACCGCCGCCCGTGGGCTTGTTCAGCAGCTTGGGCTCAGGGATCTCCACGCCCGCCTTGATGGTCTCCACAGATCGGAAAGCGAAGGGCTTGGTACTCTTGCCTACGGTGCCGTCGTTCTTCTCATACTCCTCCTCACGGAAGATCGCGCCCACGCGCTTATCCTTCAGGCTCTGCTCAAAGGCCGCGCCCCACGCTACCTTGAATCCGGGATTGGACTCCTCCACGGAGGTGATGAACGTCTTGAATCCGCGGTTTGTCGCGCCCTGCTCGTCGTAGACCAGCTGATACATCACGCACCCCCACTTCTTGTCGGCGCGGGTATCGGCGCGGTACTTTTCCGCGAAGTAGGCGGGCTGGGAATCGTCGGAGGCGGTGTCGAGGGAGATCTTCAGCATGTCCTTGCCTGTGCTGGACTTGACCACCTCAACGCCCATGATGCGCATGATGTGGCCGCCGAGGGAAATGGGCTTGAATTCACCGTATGCGGTAGCGTTCTCAAAATCGGTAGGCTTGTTAAGCATTTTTATTTTCTCCTTTTTTATCTGAATTCTTCAAGGGCTTCGATGACCTCCGCGAGGTCGTTGGGGATGGTGTCGGTCTCAAAGGCTCCCATGGGGGTCTTGGCGGTGGAGTTGTTGGCGCGGGTCTCAAAGACGTGCTGACCGTCTACCACCTTGGCCAGAAGCACAACGGGGAACTTGCTCTCCAGCACGATCTTGTCGATCTTCTTGCCGGAGGTCTTGATGCGTGTCATTCGGTAGCCGTCCTCCTCGCGGTCGGTCTGGGTGTGTGCGATGAATACGACAGTCAGATCGTCGCGGAAGTAAAGCGCGTTGTCAACCAGATAGTAAACCGCCGTGGCAAGATCCAGCCACTTGTCGTAGCCCTTCTCGCGGCTCCTGCGCATTTCGTCGGCCACCATGATACCGTTGATGGTGTCCACCACTACCACCTTGATATCGGGGCGCTTATCATTGATGCCCTGCAGGATATACTGGATGTCGGCGGCGTTGTCGCACTTGAAATAATTCTTGCGCTCGGTATTGTACTGGGTGCGCCAGCCTTTCCAGGAAAGGCCTTTTTTATCCGAGTCGATGATGTAAGTGGTCTCGGGGTTGAGGTTTCGGAGGGACGTGGTTTTGCCGGCTCCGCTGTCCCCCATTACTGCGATTACTTGTGCCATAAGATTCTCCTTTTTCTCGTTTTACTTGATGATGATGTTGTTTCTCTCCTCGATGCTCACACCGGGGATGGTCATACCGCCCCGTATAGCCTCGCCAAGAGCCGTTTTATTAACGGTGGGCTTCCCGTACCGCAAGAACTCCTCGGGCACTACGGCGTCCTCAGCGACCACTACGGCGGTGGTCTTGCGGTAGTAGATGGATGTGGTCTCGTCCTTGTACTTCTCGCCGTTGAGCGCGTAGGCCAAGTAGCCGTCGATGGACTCCACTCGATTTCCGAGGGTTTCCTCGATCTTCTTCAAGCGGGCGATTTCTGCGCTGACGGCGTTTAGATCCGCAAGGGCGTTGCGGCGGGCGTAGACGATCTGTCGGATCTTATCCTCCCTCGCCATCTGCAAGGCATCCAGCGCGTCGTAATCGGTGATCTCGCCCGTCTCGGGGTCGATCAGATCAGCGATGCGCTGATCGATGTCGTAAAGTGTCATGCTATATCCTCCTTTTGATATGTCAAGGTGGGAAGTCCATCCTTGTTGAAGTACGTGTTAATGAGCTGCTGTCTGACGACCTCCGCCGCCCTGTCCTCGTAATCCTCGGGTATATGCCAGTCCACCACCCGCACGATCTCGTCCAGATAGCACCCCGATACAGAGTAGGCGTGGGGATCCCGAACGGATATGGTGTAGGTGTTCTTGCCGTTGAAGCGGGAGTAAGAGTCCCCGATCACGTACCCGTGATGCTCGTGGCCGTCGGCGGTACGGTAGATGATGTGGGCGTTAAATTGGATCATGAGGATCACGTCTGCGCGGGTCATTTGCGGCCTCCTGTCAATGCGGCGACCTGCTCGTCAGTCAGAATGATCTCCTCCTGTAGCCACTCGTCCATGCGGATGCCGATTTTGGCCAGCTCGACGCGGATCCCAAGATCCTCGATGTTTTTCCCCGTCTCCTGCTCCTCATAGGCCGACGTGCCGTCACGGAAGAAGATGCGGGCATCAAGGCGGGTCTTGTACATGTGATCCCAGAACTCGCGGAGCCACTTTTTCCCGAATCGCCGCTTGGGGAAGGTGTGAAGCGCATACAGCATGGTCTCGTCCAGCACTCTGGCGTAGGCTTCCAGCTCTCTTTGCCGTTTCGCCTCAGCCTCGTCTACCAGCTTCTGCACCTCGGCCTGCGCCTGTGCGCGGATGTTGTATTTAAGCATCGTCACGCGGGGCTTGTTGGCCTCCGAGATGCGACCTCTTGTGTTAGCCCTCATAGCGCTCCATCTCCCTCTTGGCGACCTCGCAGACCTCCTCATAGGTCATGCCCTCGTTGTTGATGGCCTCCAGTACGGCGTCGGACGTCAGCCATACGAACCACTCCTTGATTTTCTGCCAAAGCTTCTTCATTTTCCTTGTCCTCCGTTTTTACTTGATTTTCGTGAGATTCTGCTCGGTGCAGAACCATTGAGAGAAAGGCGGGTATTTGATGCCGCCCTTTTCGGCGCGCAGATCGTGTACGCCGTTGTACTCGTCGCGCCAGTCGTCGAAATTAACCGTGTACGGTGCCGGTGTGCTGTCCACGTACACGACGGTGCCGATCTTGCCGTCCAAGTCCGTGTTGCCAAACTCGACGGCGTTGTAGACCACACGGTCTCCAACCTTGAACTTGTGCTTTCTAACGATCTCTCGCTTGCGGATGGGCGGCTTGGGATCGTTTTTCGTGAGATTAATAAGAGCGATCATGTCTGACCTCCTTCCAGGCGCCCGTACAGGATGCGCTGGGTGGTACAGTTGAACAGGCAAGCCAGGCTCTGAATCTCACCCCAGGTGAATTCCTCGGGATTCTTCATGCGCCGTCGGAATGTCTGCTCGGAGAATCCGCAAGCCAGGGCACACCGCTCGTCGGTTGTGTGCCGTACCCTCTGCATATAGCCGATATTCACGGCGATCAGGCGGTTCTCCTCGTCTTTTTTCTTACTCGGTCTCATGCGTACCTCCTGTGCGTTACTGCGCCTTCTTCTTGCGCATATCGACCACGCGGATCTGCTTGGCCAGATCGCCGCTTGTCAGCTCGTCCATGGTCACGTTACCCAGCTCTGCGATACCCTCCAGGTCTTCCCATGTGAGGAGGTGGGGGCACTTCAGGCGGAGAGCCATTGTGTGCTTCTCGTGCCCAACGTAGCGGGCAAAGTCATTGGTGGTGAGGTGGTACGTATCTTTAATAATTTGGATGTTGCGAGAAAGTCTCTCGCGGCTCTTGGCTCTGTTGGTAACGACGTTTTCCATGTTCTTGTTTTCCTTTCTTTACTCGTCTTCGGTAAGCAGCTCGTCAACGGTAACGCCGAGCTTGTCGGCGATTCTCTTGGCTACGGCGAGGGAGGGCTGCTTGACTCCCCGCACAAAGTAGCTCATTCCTGCTTCGGAGACCCCCGCCACGTCGGCCAGCTCAGCCTGGGTGATGGACTTGGACTCCATAAGCTCCTTCAATTTGGTGTGATTAAACATTTTTCCTCCTTTCTTAACTTAAAACTATTGACAAATCCCGCAGGGCGTGTTACAATTATCTTAATTAACTTGGTTAACTTTGCCCGTTTGTTTTCCCCCGCCGGAGTAGCGGGGGAAAAACGAGTAGATAAACAAGAACCTTTGACACTTGGCAACACGCCCTCAAGTCTGGCGGGACTTGTGGGATGGTCTTATTATATCACCAATTTAGTGATTTGTCAATACAAAAATCACTAAACATAGTGAATCTACGATTTTCACAAAATATTAATCACCAAATTAGTGACTATGTACAAGGAGTATAAAAATGTTTCCAGACAGAATGTTGAGCTTAATGAAGCTAAAAAAAATAACAAAGAAACAGATGAGCGAAGATTGTAAATTCGGCATCAACCAAATAAAATATTGGCAAACGTGCCATAATACGCCGGATGCGGTTACCATGGCTAAAATTGCCGATAGACTCGAAACTACCACAATGTACTTGCTTGAATTTACGGACGACCCTGACCCAATAGCCCTCATAGATCCATCAAAAAAAGAGCCGCCCATGCTGGAGCAGCTCAACAACATTATGAAGGACATGACCGAAGAGGAGTTGGAGGAGTTGAACAGATACGTGGATTATATGGTCAACAGAAAAAATAATTGATTTATGCGAAAAATGTGATATAATTGAGAAAAAAAGGAGGGTAAAACCATGGATTTTTTCGATTATTGTTACAACAACAGAAAGGGACTATCACAGTTCGCGCTCGTTATTTTGCTTATTGTTGAAATATTTTTCCTTTTTAGGCCTATCATGTCGTCTCCTGTCAAAGGATCATATAGTGGAGACGGCGAAAGCCTTCGTCTACATGACCAAACATACGACAAGGGAGCGCAAAAAGGGTTTTACTATTTTGACGACAGGACACCGGAATGGTTTAGAGAGGAATACGGCATGGCCGGTATTGTTTTTGACAATGGAGATGTATACGGAATAAAGTCGGCGTTTGTTATTTGCAATACCGACACAGGCGCCAAGCTTATTTCGTCTCGTGCCGTGTTTATTCAAATCATAATATTGGCCGTGGCTTTTGTGTTGGCCTATATGGCTTTTATCGAAAGAGAAGAAGCCGCTCCGCCCAAAAACAAGAGTTCCATAAACGAAGACGACGACTATGACGTGAGTCGCTTGAAAGGATGGAAGGAACCGTGAGAAGATTGATTAAGTGGATCAAGGCCAGACGGCACCGTCTGGAGCTGGACAGGGCGTACCTAAAATAAAAAAAGCACCCCCGAAGGGATGCAAAATTTTGAAAAGGTATTGACAATTGAATCTGAGTGTGGTATGATAAGGGCGTAGGAGCTACCGGCAACGGTCGCTACCTCGTGATATTATCTAAAAGATAACCGCACTTTTGGTAGAGGGGCGGTTATCTTTTTTTGTATATACTGATGATCAGACTGATGATCGACACGACCAGCGTGCAGAACATGAAAAAGGTTTCCCACGTCATAACCATGTGCATCACCTCCCCCTATACAGAGTATCGAGGAAGGAAAAAAAGATTTCGCATTCCCCGAAGTAAAAGGGGTAGCGACCGCCGCCGTACTGGCAACTCCTACGGGATCATTGCTGATCCAATCACCAGTATACCAGACGTTTTGTATTTTGTCAATACTCGGAGTAGATTATGTTTTGGAAAATCTTCACCTCCATATGCGCCGAGCGTGGCACCACCCCCGAGGAGGTGGCCGCCTCGCTGGATCTGCCGCCTACGTGCCTCACAGAGTTCCGCTACGGCGCGTTTCCCGTGGGGGAGCTACAACAGCGCATAGCAGACCACCTCGGCGTTCCTGCGGCATCCTTGGCCGACAACGAGCCCTTGGAGCCCCCTTGCAGGATCTCTGCGTACAAGTAAACCCCGCCGACCTTGCGACCGACGGGGTATAGCGAACGAGTACCGGGACGATTAAGGCTCGCCCCGCCGCCTGTCCCTCATCTGCTCGGCGAGACGGAGGACGCTCGCCAGCTCCTCTGTGGTAAGTTTATCGCAATTGACCAGATCGGCGATCCTTTCCATCAGATCGGCGCAGGTGATGGTGTTCTCGGTGGTGTTGTCCATGGCGGCTCTCCTCTCGGTTGTCCACAGGCCTGTGGGCTTTTGTGTTGATAACATTATACGGCGGCGGCGGCAAAAATGCAAGACCCAAGTTTATCACTTGCAAATACCAATTTTGACCCCATTAAAGTACAAATTTTGCATAATTATGCACACAAATACAATATAAGAGGTATCATTATGTGGATCGACAATCTGAAAGAGCTTAAAAAGAAGTCGGGCAAGACCTCCGCGCAGATCGCAGAGGAGACCAAAATACCCGAATCCACCATCAAGCGCATCTTTGGCGGTGGCACAGAGGATCCACGCATATCCACGATCCGACAAATCGTGATTTGCCTCGGCGGCTCCCTTGACCAGGTGTTGGCCGACACCAACGCCGTGTTGGCCACAGAAAGCCTTGTAGAAGTCAAGGAGACCGCGAGGGTGGCAGAGGCCGAGAGTGAGCTGATCGCCGCAGAAAACAAGGTTCTGCGCGACAAGGTGGCCGCTCTGACGGCAGAGGTCGAGTTGCTCAACAGTAAGCTCAATCACAAGGACGAGCTGCTCGCCGTACATAATTATTATATGGGCATCATCAAGAGGGGCGAGTGATGGCGGGCAAAAAGCGTAACACTAAGCTTCCGACAATCAGACAGCTCCCCAGCGGGTCGTATCACGCGCAGGTATATATAGGAAAGGATTCAAACGGGAAACGGCAATACGAATCTATCACAGATTACGATTACAGCAAAGTCCTCATCCGTGCAGCTGAAGTAAAAGCTGACCGCAAGCAAAACAAAATTGATCAGGCGGCTGGAATTGAACGTATGACCCTACGCGAAGCCATGGCCAAATATATAGAAACGTATGAAAGTCTATGCTCGCCATCTACCGTGCGTTCTTACTTATCAATTCAAAGAAACTGTCTGAAGCTTATTATGGACACAGATATAAATGATCTTACACAGGAGATGATCGTTCAGGCTTTGATGCTTGATAAAAAGAGAGTATGCTATAAGACATTGAAAAACATCAAGTCCCTGCTGACACTCACATTAAAGGAATACAGAAGGGAATTCTCGTTTAATGTGGACTTTGGAAGGAAAACGGAAAAGAACAAAAACAAGAACGAGATCATCGTTCCCACCGAGGATGAGGTGCGGGCATTGATGGCTGTCTCAAAAGGAACAGTAATGGAAATTCCTGTCATGCTCTGCGCGTGTTGCGGTCTGCGTCCGTGCGAGATATCCGCGCTCCAATGGCGCGACTTCGATTTTGAGAAAGGCACTCTATCCATTATAAGGGACGTCGTGCGCGACAAGAATAACAAGTACGTGGAGAAAGGAACCAAGTCCGATGCGGGCACCCGCGTGATCCGACTGTTTCCCCAGGTGCTTGCCAGCATGAAGGAGAATCGAGACAGATGCCAGGATCTTTGCCAGCCAATTTGCATCAAGCCGGGACGCATCACCGATAATTTCAGAACAATCCGCAAAAAGGCTGGAGTACGGTATATGCGATTCTACGATTTGCGACACTACCTCGTGTCTGTCATGGTATCCATGAATATACCCTACAAGTACATCTCCGACTACGTCGGCCATGAGGATGAGAAGACTACGAAACGGGTCTACACACACATTATGGCATCTAAAAAGACCGAGGTAGAGGACATCATGCACAACTATTTTAGCGACGTTTTTCCAGAAAAATAATAGCCAAAAATCACTTATGCAAAACGAAATGCAAAACGCGTTTTCAAATGTCTTTGCGTACCAATGACTTTTTGAGTTATCGTGTTGGGTTCGAGTCCCACCACCGGCACCAAAATAAAAAGCCTTGATATACAAGGCTTTTTTATTTTTCCCTTATGTGACAATGCTTTTTTAATATCAAATTTGTCATTTTTTAATCAAATTTGATAATTTTTAATAAAATTTTATACCGTTATGCAAAACGAAATGCAAAACGCCCCCACCAAATGCCTCGGTGGGGCGTTTTTTATACCACCCAAAAGCAGTCCACCAGCTCGTCGGTGCAGTCCCAAATGTCCAACACCACGCCGTTTATGGAGCAGGTAAGGTGACCGTCCACGCGGATGATCACCTTATCGTGCGGATGGGTTGCGGCAACCTCTGCGACCGTTACTTCCCGATTGGTGCTGTACCCATCAAGGCAAAGCAGATCGGTGAGCAGGTAGCGGTAGCAACACACGC
>JAEIGA010011626.1_pt1 | contig 13365 bp, 13 predicted proteins | sample 9270691 | NCBI WGS metagenome assembly JAEIGA01 (sample SAMN17057246, study PRJNA624740) | gut metagenome | biome: biome; isolation source: fecal sample | host: Bos grunniens | place: China: Xizang | collected 2019
CAAAACAGATTTTACATAATCCACAACAACTTCTTCGTGTGTTGGGTTTAATACATAATCTGTGCCAGAACGCCCCTTGAACTTTGCCAATACGTCAACCGTATCATACCGACCGCTTTCGCGCCAGATATCTGCACCAGATACAACAGGCATCAAGATTTCCTGACCATCAATCGCATCCATTTCGCTGCGGATAATGTTTTCAATATTACGAACAACGCGCCACCCCAATGGGGATAATGTATATCCGCCTTGGAATGTTTGATATATATACCCACCTTTGATCGCCATTTTATGACCATGTGTTGTTGCGCCCGCAACATCACCAATTAAACGGCGTACACACAAATTTTCAATTCTCATTTTTTTACTTCTTTTTTTATTTTTTGTCTTTTAATTCCATGTATTTGTCCGAAACTTGTTTTTGCAGAACTTCGGCAATCTGCTTTCTGTCCATACCCGCCAGGGGCGGTGGCGGCAACAATGTAATTTCAACCATAAATCCACCCAGCATCATTATATGAAAAACCTGACCAAACGCACTGCGTTCACGTTTACAATGTGGACCCATGTCCATTTTCTTGTTATCAAAGTACGCAAAGTGATCCGCCAATGTTTGTTCGTCAATCACAGAACCATCTTTGTATCTATAATGCATCGCCATAGGCTGCACCGTCACATTGGAATTTTCAACAAAATTAAACAATGTGCTTTTGAATGGCTTTACATATGCACCGTTTGTTGTTGTGCCTTCTGGGAACAGTATCATCGGGTATTTAACATTCTGAACCGTTTTTTGCACTACCGCCAAGGCATCACGGGCATGCGATGGACGACGATCAACAAATATCACACCAAATTTTTTTGCAACCCAACCAACCAATGGCCAATTTTCCATTTCTTTCTTGGCAATAAAACTGCCACGAAAAACACATGGAAATGTCGCCAATTCAAAAACAGATATATGATTAGATACCACCATTAATGGGCGCGCATCGGCCAATTTACCATGTACAACTATCTTGATTCCCGACAGTTTTATCAAGAACCACATAAATATAGGCATATAATGCACCGCCGCACGGCGTGGCATTATTGCCAAAACCGGAACCTGAACAACAACCATTACCCAGAACAACACGAACTTAATCGCCGCAGTCGTTGTATTAAAGATATTTTGTTTACGCAACTTTGACATGATTAATTTTCTTCGGCTTCTGATTTTTCAGTATCTTCGATATATTCGACATCTGCGGCATCTTCACGCAACAAGAAATCAACAAACGCACGAACAACCTTGAACGGACCAACCACAGGCAATGTTATGATTTTGCCCACGGTCTTGATAATATTTTCTTTGTCATCATCAGGATTGCCTAACGCATTTTCACGACCCAAGAAATGCTTTTGATATGCCGCATCCATCTTGCGTGTTTCAATCATTACAAACACATCGTATGAATTAAATGGCGCATCAACAAAAACACCACGACCAAATGTCGCACCAAGACGCAAGTATCCCTTTATCAATGGTGTCATTTCAGATTTTGCATCCGCTTCGTCAACAAATTCACGCGGCAAGATATTCATGCGTGATAATTTTGGGTTTACGCCATCTGCAAATCTTTCAGATAACACAGTTGCACGCAAACGCAATGGCGTCAAATGATTATAGTACAGATATGATATTGCCTGGGCAGATTTGGCCGGTTTGGTCCCGACAAATGACGCAACACCAAACAAAACCTCAATCTTGCGACGGACAATTAATTCGCCCAACCCAGCCCACAACATACGCATAACCAGCGCATTTTCACGATACGACTTTTCTACACATGCACGGGACATTTCTGCAATATTGCCATGAAACTTTTTTATTTTGGAAATATTAAATTCATTTTCTGTATAAAAACCGCCCATTTTTTCTGCGGCATTTCTGTCGATTAAACGATATGTTCCGACAACACGACCATTATGAAAAACCGCCATATATTCCGCAAATCTGTCATGGGCATCATATTCTTCGCCAAGAGCACGCTGTTCTTCGGTTGCAGACGCACCTTCTTCTTCGACAAACACGGCATAGCGCAGCTGGCGCACCTGTTTGCGTTCTTCTTTATTTCTAGTCAAGCGCACTTCGAAATCACGAATTTTAATCGCCATAAATTTATCCTTTATCAATCTATGACATCAAGAATACCAAACCAACACCCAATTAGCAACGATTTTCTGAATAAAAATCCGAATAGTGTCCTAGTGCATATTTTAGGAAAAAAGACTATGCTAAAACAAAAATAAATAACAACAAAAGGACGCTTAAAATGCCACGGGTTTCTGTGCTGGTGCCAATTTATAATACTAATTGCGTACACTTGCGACAATGTATCGATTCAATATTAAATCAGACCTTTGGTGATTTCGAACTAATTGTTCTTAACGACAGTCCAGAAAACAATGAACTTGATAATGTTATCAGGCAATACGACGATACCAGAATTCGATATATAAAAAATCAATACAATATGGGAATTTCTGAATCCAGAAATAAATTAATCGATTTGGCAAACGGCGAATATCTGGCAATACACGATCATGATGACATATCGCACCCAACACGATTTCAACACCAGGTGGATTTTTTAGACAATAATCCATATGTTGGCGTTGTAGGAACATGGGCACATTGGTTCGGCGATAAAAACTTTATCAAAAAAAATCCAGAATTTGACACCGATATAAAAATAAAACTGACCGATGTGTGCGCAATTATGCACACCAGTGCAATGATAAGAAAATCTGTGATAACACGAAACAATATCAAATATGAACAAGAATACACGCCCGCAGAAGATTATCGTTTGTGGGGACAACTGATACCACATACACAATTCCACAACCTGCAAACTGTTTTGGTTGAATACAGATGCGATGCAAACAACACATCAAATACACACAAACAAAAAATGGACATCGTGCATAATTCAATCAAATTTCAAATATGCAATAAATTCCCAATGTATCGACAAGAGTTTGAACGACGAATGCGCAGCGTGCGGTTCAGACTGTTTGGAAAAATACCGCTGATAAAAATAAAAAATGCCCAGGTATTACTGTTTGACTTTATACCAATTATCAAAATCAAGGCATAGTCAATGCAACACATCAAACGAATTTTATACAAAATACACATTTGGAACAGAAGACCTGTTATTCTGTGGATAGACCACAGTCTGGGCGGCGGAACCGCCACATATTCCAAGACACAATTCAAAAAACTTAATCGCAAATACGACATAAAAAGACTGCAATACTTTCCGCATGATAAAACATATCAATTAACTAGCGTTTCTAAATTCGAACCGACATATCGCACACAAGACATAAATCAAATGTATGGTACATGCCTGCAATATCAGCCATCAGCAATTGTTGTAAACAACCTAGTTGGGTATGCCAGCACTTTACGCATGCTGCAATTTGTTTGCAAATTAAAAAACAATATTTTACCACGACCAAAAGTATCTTTTCGTGGACATGATTTTCAATGCGTTTGCCCAAGTTATAATCTTATAAATTGTGATGGCATGTACTGTAATTTAGCACACCAAAACGGATGCGAAGCATGTTGGGCAAACAAACGTTTGTCAAGCGACGACAAAGCACACAATATATTAAAATCGGGCGCAAGCACAATAAAACAATGGCGATGCGCATGGCAAGACTTTTTGGAAAATACCGCCGATGAAATTATCGTGTTTTCACAAAGCACAAAAGAAATACTGACACAAACATACAAAAATATTTTAGATAAAATTCAAATCATTCCGCACACAACAAAAAAATATAAACGTGTAAAAATTAAACATCACGACGATATAAACATCGGGGTGTTGGGACAAATATCTTTTGCCAAAGGCGCAGATATCATACACCAAATGTCAAACGATTTGAACAATCATAAAAATGTAAACATTATCATCATTGGCACAACATACAATCCAAATCAAAAACTAAAAATTCACGGAAAGTATAAACCATATCATTTGCCAAAAATAATTAAATCTTATAACATCGATTTGATTTTTATACCGTCGATTTGGCCAGAAACTTTTTCTTATACAACTTCCGAAGCAATGGCGATGGGTATTCCGGTCGCATGCTATGACATGGGCGCACCCGCAGAACGCGTTGCAAATTACAAATATGGACTGGTATTACCAAACATATCACCTTCAGAAAATCTGAAGCAAATCATTCAATTTATTCAAAGTATAAAAAGGCATTAAAATGCAATACCCAAAAATATCTGTACTGACACCAATTTATAACACAAATCCGATTTATTTACGGGCAATGATTGAAAGTATTTTATCACAAACATTTACAGACTTTGAATTTATTATATTAAATGACAGTCCGAAAAATACCGAACTGGATACAATTGTAAAATCGTACCAAGACAAGCGCATACGATATTTTATAAACGAAAAAAATTTGGGTATTGCAGAATCCAGAAACAAGTTAATCGATTTGGCAAATGGTGAATATATCGCCATCGCAGACCATGATGATATATCTTTGCCAAACCGACTGGAATTAGAATCAAAATACCTGGACACACACCCACATATCGGCGCCGTTGGTGGGCATGTTATCGAAATAAGAAACAATTCAGAACAACGCATCATCAAACGCCCAATCAATGACCACGATATCAAAATATCATTGATTAACGATAAATATGTATGCAATCCCGTACATTCTGGATGTATGATACGAAAGTCTGTTCTGATAAATTCGGGCGTTAGATACAATAAAAAATGGACACCTTGTGAAGATAGAATGCTGTTCATGGATTTAATACCACATACATGTTTTCACAACCTGGAACAAGTTGTATTAAAGTATGTTTGGACTGGCGACAATACAACAATGCGCCAATGGCAAAAGATGTATGACCTGCCCCCAAAAATCGTCATGAATGCCAGACAGCAATACCCAATGTATTATAACGAATGGATGCAAAATAGACACCCAGAAACCGATCAACGCACAATTCGAATAAAACTTATGGGATTTATACCGTTTATAAAAATAAAAAACAGTCACGGCATCCGCAAGATTTATCTATTTGACGCAATACAATTATTCAGATGCAAATATAATTAAGGTGTTTATTTACTTTAATTTATCTGCCAATTCTGCGATGGCAATTGCGTACCAATTCGAATTATTCCACTTTTTTATTCGATAAAAATTCGGATATGTCAGGTACGCCTTTATTGATGGAAATTCCATCAATCCCGCATCCGCCATGGCGGCATCTGGGGCGGCAATACCGCTTATAGCCTGGGCATTTCGGGCCGCAATTATCGCCGCATTATGCGCTGCAATATCTGCACGCACAGATTCAATATATTTCGTATCTGCAACCAGGCCCGCAATCATTTGATTTTGTGGTATTGGCGAACCATCTGGGTTTGTAATACCCATTGCCGCCCATTCAGGCAATGCCTTTTTTGTTTTACCGTCCAAAACCGACAAATCAAAATCAGATGGCAATATGACCGGACGGACAATGCGTTCGTTTTTATTCCAGCCCAATTTGTTCAGATAATTGCCTGCACTGAACATCGCATCACTGATACTGGATATAATATCGATGCGCCTGTCACCATTACCATCGGTGCCATATTGTGCCAATGTTGTTGGTATAAACTGGAAATGCCCCATGGCACCCGCCCAAGAACCCTGAATATTGTTAATATCTAGTTTATTCTTGTCTGCAATCTTCATCAATGCAATTAATTGATTCATAAAGAAAGATTCACGACGACCATCATATATCAATGTAAAGAAAGCATTTGTTAACTGGTGGCGCGCTTTGAATGTACCATAATTTGATTCCAGCCCCCAAAACGCCAAGATAATGTGTGGAGGCACACCGTATTTTACATTAACACGGGACAGCAGGGTTGGATATGTTTTGCGCATTTTCTTGCCATCTGCAATACGTTTGTCGCTTATCATACGTTCCAGATATTCGTCCATCGTTAATGTAAATTCTGACTGGGTTGCATCGCTTTTCAGGACTGACGGTATTAACGCAGGCGTATGTAATGCATCATTGACAACAGATTCAGAAATATTTTCTGATGTGGCACGAGACCGAATGCGTTCGGTCATTTCATACCAACGGTCAATATCAAAATCACCACGGTCAGGCACCGCCAATACAGGTGCAGACAACATCACGGCACAAAGCCATAAAATCAATCTTTGCATACATACCCCCTTTTTGATGGGTTTGGTTGTTTTCTTAGAAAGAATACTTGAATCCCAAGTGCAAGCCGAACGATTGCCATGTGGCACGTTTTAATGATTCATTAACCTTTTCGGTATAAGCAGGCACTGTTTCCAACAATGGAACATAATATACAGAACCATCGTCTGCGATGATTTCTTGCATTACATATTGGCCATTTTCATCCATTACATATTGACTATATTCCGCAATATACAATTCCCCAGGAATTTTACCAACATGGAACAGATTTGTATCAACCTTTAATGCCAATTGTAATCTGTCGGACAATTTATAATTGTATTCCATTTCAGCAAGGTATGAATATGCGCCATTGCTGCCTTCGTCCAAGAAACTGGGGTTTTGTTGCCAGTCTGTACGATTTGGCCATATACCTTCGGATGAATATTCTGGCAAGCCAAATTGAACATAGAAACGCAATTTATCTTTCAAGGTCACTTGTTTTTCAGCCTCAAGCCCGACATAGAAACCCGACCATGTGGTATTATAGATGTGCGTTGTACCTTCGACAACAATTGGGCCATCGCCACCAATAATTACACATTCACCACCTTCGACCCCCCATGGAACAGTACCCATTTCGATCGTATAATCACCGGTCTGTAGAGAATCACCCAAAACACCAAAACCTTCGTAATAACCAGATGGATCATTGGTGACAATCTTGATATCTTCGGGGCCCATGCATACCTGGTACCAATCATCAGGTGCCGTTGCATTTGTTGGTACAGAATAGTAATTTCCCAGTTCATCACCATAAACATACATTCCATCTTCGGTCATCAAAGGCAGATAAACCCCAGGATTCGGATAGTAATGATTGGACATTTCCAAGTTATGCTTGAAAATTTCATACCCAAATGTTGGCGACAATTTCCATCCGGCAACATCCCATACATGATGCGCAGTTATACCAAAACGAAAATGATTACTGCGCCCGGTTTGGTCACCCATAGAAATCGTAAAGATACCATAACTTGGGTCAGAAGAATCAAACGGCTTTAAGTCATAGTCCATAGACAAACCACCGTGCGACATTGTACCGTACGCATATTCCCCAAATATACGCATATCAAAGTCACGCAAACTAAAATTATGACTGACCCCGACATTGATTTCATTCCAAATCATGTCGTCCCATTCAAGGATAGAATTTACACCTGTTTCAAACTCAAAATCCGCAAATCGACGAGAATAACCCGCATATATCTTGGTTGCAGGTTCGCTGTCCGCTGGCATGGCAACACCGTTTGCCGTCATAGTCCCCATAAATTCGGGCATTTGCATGCGTGGCGTCTGGTATGTATATGTACGGGAACCAACAACCTGCTTTGTGCCAGATTGACCAACATATTTTGTATAACCCTGGGCCGCATATTGACCGTATGACGCCTGATTTGCATTTTGTTGCGCCGCCACTTGGTAATACGACGGAACCCCTTCGTTAGCCGCAATTGCCGCCAAAGGTGCCAAAATTGCCGTTAAAAATGATATTTTTCCCGCCTTCATATTTCAATATGTCTGTGTTATTATATCATAAAATTATGTCTGACAAAAGTATTTTAATTTACTACTTGCACGATTTATTTATGACGATACAATACCAGACAACATGACAACAATTGCACACAATATTTATATTCATGTACCTTTTTGCATGGCAAAATGCAGATATTGCGCTTTTTTTTCACAAGCATGCGCAAATCCGGATTGGAATCAATACGAAAAGAATATTTGCGACGAAATTATTCATTGGGCAAAATTATTAGGATGCATTGATGTGCCCACAATATTCTTTGGTGGCGGAACGCCGTCATTGATGCCGTCCGAATGTTTTGGCCGAATATTAGACACAATCCGCAAACACTTTAATGTATTCGGCGACACAGAAATAACATTAGAATCTAATCCTGGGACAATTGATAATATTAAACTAAAAGACTTTTATAATCTGGGGATGAACAGATTGTCGGTTGGCGTACAAAGCCTGAACGACGAAAAACTAAAATTCTTGGGACGTATACATTCGGCAGATGACGCCATCAGACTTATTGCCATGGCGCAAGACATGGGACTGCGCGTGTCTGGGGATTTTATTTATGGGTTGCCAGGCGAGACGATAAAAGACATTATTCAAACATGCAATCAAATAAACAATATCGGACTGACACATTGTTCAATGTACGAATTAACCATCGAAAAAAATACACCGTTTGGGAAAATGAATTTAGATATGCCAGACAATAAAACCATGGCAGATATGTATATGGCAATTCCCGAAAACCTAAGATTACCACGGTACGAGATTTCAAACTATGCCATGCCTGGCCAAGAATGTAAACATAACCAAAATGTCTGGGATGGCGAACCATATATCGGGATTGGCAATGGTGCCGCAGGACGCATTTTTGTTAATAACACTTGGTACGAACAAATGGGGAACCATGTACAATGGAACCCATTAGACACAAACACACGTGCCATTGAAAAAGTTATCACAGGCATGCGTACGGTTCGTGGATGCAGACTAACCCATAATGTCCGCAATGTTATTGACACAGATTGGATTAACGCACATCCAGAACTGGTACAAATTAAGAATAATCGTGTTGCAACAACAGACGCAGGAATGATAGTATTAGACGACATAATTGTTAACATGGTGAAATAGTATGCAAAACAAAATATTAAATATTCTTGGTATTATCGCAGTAGTATCTGCAATCGTATGGGCACAAAATTCAACAAAGGAGAAAATATTGAACACAGGAATCAAAATTGAAAACATGGACACATCTGTACATGCCGGCGACGACTTTTACGACTATGCGACACGCGGATGGCAGGCAAAAAATCCGATTCCTGATGACTATTCAAGATATGGCGCATTTGATGTTTTACGCAATACCAATCTTGAACGCACCCGTGAAATCGCAGAAAATGACAACGGCAAAATCGGATTACTTTATAAAATTGCGATGGACGCAGAAAAACTAAACGCAGATGGCGTAAAGCCGGTGGAATCCTTGATTGCAGAAATTGATAATTTGACACGAGCAGATTTGGAAAAATACCTTGGGCGCACACACAAATTCTGTTCATCTTTTTGGGGCGATGGTGTTGCACTGGATGAAAAAGACAGCGAATATTATTTATACAATATTGGCCAGGGCGGATTGGGGCTGTCACGGGATTATTATTTTGACAACGATTCCAAGACCGTTGAAATTCGCAAAAAGTATAAAGAATTTATCGCAAAACAAATGGCAAACTTTGGTATAAACGCAGATGTCGAAAAGCTGTACGCATTGGAAGAACGCATGGCAAAATCTTTTTACCCAAAAGAAAAACTGCGTGACCCACATGCAAACTATCACAAGATGAGTATCAACGAAATAAAATCAACATTTACTGGATTTGACTGGGACACATATTTATCGACACGCGGGACCACCGCCGCAACACACATAAACATAAATCAGCCAGAAGCAATTACAGAATCAATTGCAATTATGAACGACACGGATTTCGACCTGATAAAAACATATTTGAAATATCGTATCGTAAGTGCTGCAGATGGCGTACTGGACGACAAAACATATGACATATCATTTGATTTCTATAATCGCACAATCGCCGGTCAGAAAGAACCAAAACCACGCTGGAAACGGGCAATATCAATGATTGACGGCAGTCTGGGCGAACAAGTTGGAAAATTATATGTTGATAAATATTTTTCAGCCGACGCAAAAAAACGCATGCAAACATTGGTAAAAAATCTGCAAAACGCATACGCAATGCGTATTGAAAAATTAGAATGGATGTCAGACGCAACAAAAAAACAAGCCATCGATAAATTAAATACCTTCAAGGCAAAAATTGGATACCCAGACAAATGGCGTGATTATTCCAAACTGGAAATTAAAAATGATTCTTTGTGGGAAAACATGATGCGGGTTGCAGCATTCGAAGATGCATTCTGGATTGAAAAAATCGGTCAGAAAAAAGATCCAACAATATGGTATATGAATGCACACGAAGTAAATGCATACTATGATCCATCTGCAAATGAAATATGTTTCCCGGCTGGCATTTTACAATATCCATTCTTTGACATGGATGCCGACGATGCGTTTAATTATGGCGCAATTGGTGCAGTTATCGGACATGAAATGACACATGGGTTTGATGATTCTGGACGGCACTTTGATAAACATGGAAACATGCAAGATTGGTGGACGGCGGAAGATGCCAAGAAATTTGATGAACGTGCAGTTGTTATGAAAGAATACTTTGACAACATAAAAATTAACGATGAAGTTAATGCAAATGGCACATTTACATTGGGCGAAAATCTGGCTGATTATGGCGGTGTGACAATTTCATTTGATGCATATAAAAATTTCGGCACACCATCAAATGATGCAAACGGATTAAGTTCTGATATGCGGTTCTTTGTTGCGTATGCTGGCGTGTGGGCGCAAAACATCCGTGATGCAGAACAGTTGCGTCTGACCAAGGTCGATGAACATTCATTAGGCAAAAATCGTGTAAATGGAATATTGCCACATATCAATGCATGGTATGATGCATTTAATATCAATCAAAACGACAAAATGTATATCACACCAGAAAAGCGTGTAAAGTTGTGGTAATAAAAAAACCGCCGTTTGGCGGTTTTTTTATTAACCTTGTACAGATTATTCTGCATCTGATGCAGCTTCTGTTTCGGCCACAGGTTCTTCTGCAACAACTTCTGCTGCTGCTTCGGCAACAGGTTCTGCAACTTCTTCTTCAACCTTTTTGGTTCCGAATGTCAAAACCTTGCCAGAAACCAATGCATCGATTTCGTCTTGTGTCTGTGCAACATAGATTTTCACAGGAACAATTACATCTGGATGCAATGCGATTTTTGTGTCAAACGCACCAACAGATTTAATTGGCGCACCCAACATAACCTGGGCAGATTCAACAGATACATTTGCAATTTCTTTCAACATACGTGCAATGTCACGTGTTGATACAGAACCATACAACTGACCTGTGTCACCAGCCTGGCGAATCATGTGCAGTTTTGCATTCTTAACTGCATCAACATTTGATTCTGCCGCTTTCTTGGCCGCTTCTTGACGAGCAGTCAATTCAGCTTTTTTCGCTTCGAACAAGGCAACATTTTCACGTGTGAAACGCATTGCTTTGCCATTTGGCAACAAGTAATTACGGGCATAACCTGTTTTTACTTCTACTGCATCACCGATGTTACCCAGTTTTGTGATTTTTTCTGTCAAAATAACTTTCATAATCTGTCCTTATTGTTTTTATAAGTTAGGGATTAACCCAAATTGTTACGAACGAATGGCATCAAGCCCAAATGACGCGCACGTTTGATAGCAGTTGCCAATGCACGCTGATCTTTCTGGGAAACACCACTAATACGAGATGGCACAATTTTACCACGTTCTGTGATATAGTGTGACAATGTTTTTACATCTTTATAATCGATAACCTTGCCCTTTAATGGGTTTGATTTTTTACGATAAATTGCTGCACGAACTGCCATTATTCTGCCTCCTCTGTGTTCTTTTTCATCATGATAGAAGGTGTTGTTGACAATTCTTCAACACGCACATTCAAGAAACGGATTACGTCTTCGTCAATACGTGAACGACGTTCCAATTCTGTAATCTGGGAACCAGGCAATTCAATGTTCAACATGACATAGTGTGCCTTGCGGTTTTTACGGATGATGTATGCCAAGTTTTTCAATCCCCAGAATTCTGTGGATTTAACATCACCGCCCAATTCTTTGATGATTTCTGAAAATTTAGCCGCTTTTTCTTTAACCTGCGGTTCGGTCAGGTCCTGGCGAAAAACCAAGACGCTTTCGTAATAAGCCATTTTATTTCCTTTGGTCTTAAATCAGCCGACAGCACCATTGCCATCAGCAGGAACAGCCCAATTATTACAATTTTTTAACAGAAATCAAGTGTTTTTTATTTTTTGCCAACAAAATCCAACACATCCGACAATATGGATTCCGGTGTGCCAGATGCGTCAATTTCTGCAAAATGCACCCCATGCGCATTGCGCAACCATTCAATCGCCGGCATTGTCACACTAAAAAAAGCATCAAGGCGACGACGAATTGCATTCGAATCCGTATCATCTTGACGGCCACCACCTTCGTTTACACGCTTGTTAATACGAGCCAACATGATTTCCGTCGGAACAGATAGGTACACCGTATAAATATCGTATTTATCAGCAAAGTTTTCAACCAGCCATTGGGCCTGGGGAACAGTACGAGGTGAACCATCCAATACAACATTATGCCCATCACGAATATTTTCAGATATCAATGCAAAAATCTGGGCATCTGATACCAAATTACCCGACGCAATCGTTTTTGCAACATCAGAATCCGCCGGCGCCGCACGCAGCAACGCACCTGTTTCGATATAATCATAATCGCCATGTGCCAGCAACATTTTTGATATTGTACCCTTGCCCACACCTTGGCCACCCATCATCAGGATTATTTTCGGTTTGCTCATACGGACCTCCATTTATGTACAGATTATAGCAAACAAAAACACCGCATGGCAAGTGCGCATGCGGTGGAACAATTCATAATAGCTTATAAATTATTTTTTACTGTTTTCGATTGCAGCGCCCAAGATATCGCCCAATACGGAACCGGAATCGGCTTCGTTTGCGAATTCTTTAACAGCCTGCTTTTCCAATGTCACCTGTAATGCACGAACAGACAATTTTACAGTATTGTCTTCAACGGAAACAACAGATGCTTCGACGCTGTCGCCAACATTGTATTTTGATGTGTCCTGTTCTGATTTTTCACGAGACAGGTCTGTGCGACGGATAACGCCGCGAACATCGCCCTGTAATGACAAAATCAATTCATCAGGTGTGACTTCGGAAACTGTACCGCATACAACCGCACCCTTTTTCAAAGATGCCGCATTGTTTTCTGCGCTTTCAGTCAATTGTTTGATACCCAATGTGACACGTTCTTTTTCTGG
>JAEIGA010011627.1_pt1 | contig 13365 bp, 9 predicted proteins | sample 9270691 | NCBI WGS metagenome assembly JAEIGA01 (sample SAMN17057246, study PRJNA624740) | gut metagenome | biome: biome; isolation source: fecal sample | host: Bos grunniens | place: China: Xizang | collected 2019
GTTCTTTGAATCTGAGGTATTTAGTCCAGAAAAGAAGGATATGGTAAAGGCAGCTAGCATTTGGAGAAACGGTCAGTATGATCTTGACAAAGTTTCAGAGGTAATTTATAAGACAGTTGGTTATCCTGGTGAGAACGCTGTGCTTGAGATTAACTGTGAGGGTATTATCCCTACACAGACTCTCGTAGAAGGAGGAAATCCAGAGCCAGAATTTGGTCTTTATCAGCTCTCTCTTAATGTTGAGATGGATGGTAAGTTCCTTAGTGATTGGGCTACTCCTAATTATAAGAACTTCTATAAGCCAATCGTTGTTGGTCTCGATCTTCATACTGAGAATGCTGAGGAGCTCGCTGCTTATATCGCTGAACAGATCAATCTTGCACTTCCTGAGAACAATAAGTTTATTAAGGTTGAGGCTAAGGATGGAAAGGTAGTTATCACTGCTACTGACAACTATATGATTCTTAAACCAGAGAATGTTAAGTTCGAGAGATATGAGGTTGTAGGTTGCGATACTTGCCTTGGCGAGTATGTTCCAAAGGACATTACTGTAGTTTATGCTAAGAATGATGAGGGTAAGGAAATGAAGGGTAAACAGCCTTTCGCTACTGGTACTTGGCTTCTTGAGAATCAGCGTCTCCCTAATTCAAATAACTTCCGTTATTTTGGTTTTAATGATGAGATGCCTATCGCAGGTGCTATCTATGTACAGTATTCATTTGACTATGTTTCAGATCGTCCAGGTCTTGGTGGTCATTCAGGTGTTGGTCAGGGTATTACTGCAATCACTAATCACACATTCTTTGTAGAGAAGAATGCTGCTTCTGAGTTTGAGAAGGTTTTCACTGGTAAGACATTTAAGAACACTGCAGAGTAATTTAAATAACTAATAATATAGGCGGGTGAGAGTAATCTCGCCTGCCTTTTCTTTTTTAATATCATGACATTAGATAAAATAGCGTCAATAATTTATTCGGATCTTTACGGAGGTACTACTGGATTTAATGCCAATCCTGCGATTTCAATGGAGATGATCGAGGACGAATGTGTTGAAAAAAGACAAGTAGTAATAAAAGAACTATTCGCTAAAGATCTATTGAAACCTGGAGATTTGGCAGTAACATTAAATTGTGTTAATGTTGATTGTCAAAATATGATTAAATGTGATTCTTGTACAGCAGAACCTTTAGCTAAAAAAATGCAATTACATTTTGAAATTCCACAATTATTAACAGAAGTTGGAGATGATGCTATTATTTATATTGGTAGTGCAGATGGTGTACATCCATTCAAAGTATACTATTCTATGGAAGGAATGAAATCTAACCAATATAGAAGAAGAGGTTCTCAGGAAGCATTCGTGTATGTAGATAAAGTTCCAAATGCCAATCAAATGTGTGATTGTTGAATATTTAACGCTCCATTTGTTAAGCAAATAAAAGTAACAGCGGTGTTTAAAGATCTCAGACAATTGGAACAATATACTTGCTGTAGAGATTTTGAATATCTTGATTTTGGAATAATTTCAGATGAGGTGAAAAATAGAGTAAAACAGGATAAGTTTGTATTCTATAGACAAAATCCGTATCAACCTCATTTAACAGATACAATAGCTAGATAATGGAATTAATGAATATTAAAACCGCACTTTCTCTTGCAAATACTCTTTATGGAGTAGAAATGAAGGAGACAGAATTTGAAGAAATTGCCTTAAATGCATGGGAATTAATAGGCAATAAACATACTGAATTAATGGGTTATATTGGAGATACACAAGATTGTTTTCTAGAATTACCGTGTACTGTTAATGAAATTGAATCAGTTCATATTCCACTCGCAGATGCAAATACCACAAGCACTGTGGGAGATGGATTAGATGTCACATCAATAGCTATAGAACACTATATTGATGCAATTCCATCTTTAGATTCTCCATTTTATCAGAAAGGTAAACTTGTAAAATATAAGAAAGTTGGAGACACACTTCAGTTTGCTAAAGACTTTAATGGAGTTTTTGTGGTGTATCATCGTGTTTTAATGGATGACTCTGGGTTACCTTTGATAAATGATAAAGAAATGAGAGCTATTGCTGCCTATGTTGCTTATGCCAATACATATAAAGATGGTCTTAGAAAGCGAGACAGTAATATTATAAGCCTTGCAAATGTAATAAAAGCAGATTGGTTGCAGTATTGTAATGCAGCAAGAGTATCTTCTAATATAACGCAAAATGACATGGATGCTATTCTTGATGTAAAGAATAGTTGAGAAAGAAAGAAATATGGAAAATCTTACCGAATAAGATAATGGGATATAGAACAGATTATTGTTTTACGAGTATGGATCTTTTTGACTCTAAGTACAAAAAGAAACTCGGAGTTAATATGAAGCATGTTAGAGCCTATAAGCAGGACATGATAAAAGAGCTTTGCTCTCAGATATTTACATACTTTTTCTATTTAGTAATTTTGGATATTATCGAAAATAATGTTACCTTTGTAATACCTGTAACATCTAATAAGATGGGAAGAATATCTGTTAAATGTTACGAAGGTGAGGCATTTCAGAATATGTATCGCAAAGGTTGTTTTAATGGAATTGATTTTCTCGCATCTAATTTTAAAGGATATCGTTTAATGTTTCAATATGAATCTAAAGGTGATATTCGTGAAAAATCAATTTATATTAATGATGCAATAAAACAGAAATTTTACGAACATATAAATAACGGTAAAAAATATTACTAATGGAATTTAAAAAAGTAGATGATTATATAGATAAAGTTGCCGAAAAATATGATAAGATTCCAAAAGATGTTATTAAGAAAGTAATTGATTTTGGTTTACGTGCATATTATAGAATAAACGCAATGGGAGGAGACGTATTGTTAAAATCTCCTTATTTTACAGCATATACAGGCAAGTTCTTTCATCCTGATAGAGTTTATGATTTTGGTAAATATAGACTAACTAAATTGATGATTAAGAATCGAATTCAATATATACGTAAAAACAAACATTATAGTGGTTATTATTACTTTGGAATGACAGAAGACAGATACACTGAATATAAAGAATATCTTGGTAAAACTGGAAAAAGACATGAAAAAGTAAGATTTGAGAAACTTTATATATATAAATTATTTGATGAAGTTTTTAATGTTCCTTATTTAACTAGGTTTTTTAGAGTAGAAATTCCAGAAGAAGGATATTTTAAAGAATGGAAGGATGAATTAACAACTTCAAAATTTGATTATATTGGTAAAAAAGTTGATAAAAAATTTATTTCTGTAGACTATGAGAAAGGAAACAAGTAATCAATTTACAGAAGGTTTGGTTAGTGATTTAAATCCAATTACTACTCCAAATACAGTTTTGACTGACAATCTTAATGGTACCATAATTACATATAATGGAAATGAGTTTAGTTTACAGAATGACCAAGGTAACTATGAACTTAAACATTGTCGATTAAAACCTAATTATATTCCGGTAGGAATAAAAGAACATGGAGATATATTATATATTGTATCTTACAATCCTCTAGATAAACATGTTGAAATAGGTAGTTATCCATCTCCTCTGATGATTACTACACCAAATGAAAATGCTTTGTCGAATAATGAAATTAGATCAATTATCAAATCTCAAATAATAGATAAGGGCAAATTTGAAGAAAAATATACAAATTTAATTTATTATTCAGATTCAATTATTTTTAATGGTGATGATTATAAATTAAATCCAGGAGATGAATATTGTATTCAGATACAGGAGGCAAATCCCATCTATAAATATGAAACTATTAAATATAGTATTTTAGATGAAGAATCTAATCCTCACGACATAACTGATTTAATTGATATTGATCGAAGCAATGAGGACGAAGATTTCAGTTATGTTAAATGAACAATTCCTGGATGACTAATGATTAACGCAAGACTTGCAGAATTAAGCATGGCAGGTATCAATGTGAGATACTTTTATATATCAGAAAATAATATTAATTTTTCATTCAATCTTAGATTAAACATACAAGATGATTTTTTAATTAAAAATGGCATATTGGATGAATGATGTAATAATATTACAAACAAAAATGTTTTAAATGATATAAAATTTAGAATTAAAATATATTCTAAAAATCAGACGTATATAAAAAGGGATTGTTCGATAAATGAATTTTTAAATGAAGAATTAAGTCTTGAGGAATCTGGATGAACTGAATGATATAAAGATTCAAAAATTATATGAAAAACAATATCTGGTTCAATCAATATTAATGATTCTCAAGAAGAAATTATTGTTGAAGTGACTCCTATACTTTATGAGAAAATTAATAACGAAGAGTATCAGATTGAATATGATAATTTGACTCAGAAATTGACTTTTGATCTCAAATCGATAGATGACACTGAATGAAACATTGGTACAAATCTTTATCAGTTTACGAGTTCGGACACAGATGTTAAAATTTATACAAATATAGATGGTCCTAAAATTACAGATGCCATTATAGATTTAGAATATGAAATTTTTAATTTACACGGAGAAACTATAACTAAGGGTAAATTTGAAAATTATTTTGGAATAGGGGAGAATGTCTTAAATATAAAATATGATTTTAAATTTAAAAAAGAAAATATTTATATTGCCAGATATACATTTAAATCAAAAAATAAAGTATATAATACAATAGATCGATTTTTAATTACCAGCGAATTGCTTAATGGTTTTACAGATAGATTGATATTTGATAAAGATATAATGTTCCACGAATGAATTTCAAAATATTGATCAATTGTTCCAAATATCAAATTGACAGAACAAGATTTTAGTTTAATACAAAACTCTGAGGAAAAATTTGATAATACTGAAGACAATTCTCATTTAAAAACAGATCGGGATAAAATTTATTTTAAAGGTAATAAGTATAATACTTTTCATCCTTATCCACATTCTGGTTTATCCGAAACAATACAAATAAAGAAGGGTTATAAATATAGATATGAATTGAACAAAGAAATTATTTTTAATAAATTGTATGGAGATTTATGAACTAGTTTAGAGCCAATTGTAAAGTTTCAATATAAGAATAATAATGTAATTTCTGATTTAGACACGTCTTCTATAAATATATATAAATATCTTCAAAAAGATTTATCTTTTTCTGAGTATGGGTCTCCGTTTAAATATGGGAATATGAATATTGGAACATTTGTAAATGAATTAGAATATTCGTGTGAATTATATATTGGTGTTTCGGGAGAAGATGAAACTTTTTATTATTTTTATATATTTAAAAAGGGTGATTTAGAAATAGAAAAATCTGAGATTATTAATTCTAAAAATAAGATTTATGATATATCAGGAGAAATTCAAACCTTCCTATGAAAAAATAATTTATCTTTTATTAAACTAAACGTTTATTTTACCGAAACAAATGAGTCAAGATCTTATCATTTATCTAATCGAATGGTAACATCCAATACTGCTTTAATGGGAACTGCAAACGTGGATTTAAAACATTCAATGGGGAAATACATATTTAATGGTATAGATGGAGATTCCGAAACACTCTCTTTCGTAGCTTGTATTACAAGACACGAAATTAACATAAATGAAACATCCCCATTGGAAGGACATGTAACATTGATCCCACTATCAAATAATGATAATTCTGATAGCATATATGCATCTCTTTTAAAGGATTTATTTTATATTGATTTTGATGGTGATTTAGCTATATATTCTAGATATATATTAAATGGTTCAGGATGAATTGATAAGAAGGCGGAATTAGAAATATATGCATCTGGAGAATTTAAAAATAGTGGTTATAATGGTATAAACATACTTGAAATATCTGATAAACTAAGGAAATTATTTACTTTAAGTAAATTACAAATTAAACCTGTACATGCAAATATATTTATGGGAAATGAATTTGTTAATTATGTGTCATTACCAATTTTAAATATTGAATTTAACATCGCGCTTGATAATAATAAATATCCATATGTTTCGGAAAACAGCATTTATGAGGAAGACATAGTTCTTAGTAAATTAACTATAAATGTTGAATCAGATTATACGTCTTGATTAGAAATATTAGAAAGGATTTTGCAACGTAATAAAATTAGAGGAGTTTATTCAAAACATAATTCTGAATTAGATGTTATAATTGAAAATTTAAATAAGAATTATAACGACTTAGGAGAAATTAAATTAAGTCCTTATTACTTTAAAAAAGTTGATGAGTGGGCTGAAGAAACTTTAGGAATTATAACAAAAACTCAATTTTTATGAGCTGCAGGTAGAACATCTAATAGAGATATAAAATCAGAACAATTACAAGAAGATAAAGGTATTATTAAATATGGATCTGTATTCAAAGATTATAAACTAATTCTTGAAGATAAGTGATCGTGATTAAAAGATGAAATTTAAATTATCTGTAAAAAAATATCCACAAGAAGGAGATTTGCAACATACATATTCACCATTTAAAAATCTTTTAGATGCAGAGGAATATTACATAAAAGATTTTAATACAGATGAGCTATTAATTGATTTAAACCATCCATTGAATATAGAATGTCAACCTTCTTATGATGACACTGTGAACCTAGTTATTAATGATAATGTAAATCCTCCTAGAATTATTAATTCTAGGTTCACTAAAATAGAAGACAATAGATTTAGAATCATAAATCGAAATCAAACCGAACAAACAAATCTTTACAAAGAAGGTATTGTTGATTTACAAACTCGATTATTTAGAAATATAAACAAGATTCCAAAATTTGAATTTATAGAATTAAATTATTTTGGACAATTAAAAGGTGGAAATTATACTTTTTATGTAAAATTTGCAGATTCGGATTATAACAAAACGGATGTTGTATGTGAATCTGCTCCAATATCAATATTCAAAGGTAATTTATTTGATATTCGTTCTGTATCGGGCACATTACAAGATGAACGCACAAACAAATCAATTAAACTACTATTAACGAATATAGACGAAACTTTTTCTAAGTTTTATATTTATTATACTAGAGAATATAGTGATATCAATGGTTTTAGATTGACAGAAACTGTAGCTATTACAGAACCATATGATATTAAAAATAGTTCTGAAGAAATAATAATTAATGGTTTTGAGGAATGTGAATTAGTAAGTGATCTAGAATTAAATGTACAATACAACTATGTCACAAATGTTAAAACACAAGCTCAAGTTCAAAATATGCTTTTTTTTGGAAATGTAGAAAATAATAATATTGATATAAAGAATCTTCAGAATATATCTTATTTTTTCGAAGTAAGTTTACAACAAAAAGAAGAAAGTATTGGATGAGTAGATGTTAATTCCTACAGACCTAAAAGCGAAACCATTAATTCGTTAGAATATTATGATTCTAAGAATATATATTATAATTTAGGATATTGACCTGATGAAATATATAGACTAGGTGTTGTTTATATTATGAATGACGATTCACTGAGTCCTGTATTTAATCTTAGAGGGTGTGAATTTGAAAATAATAATTTTGGCGTTACTAATATTGAAGATTCAAAAATTCAATATAAAGTAAGAGATGAAGCAACAAAAAAATGAATAACCAACTATATTGAAAGGGATGTATTTTTGGATTCTGAAAAAATAAAACTATCTAATACATTTGGTGTATTTAAAAACCCACCTTGTGATGCAGAACATTTAATTCAAGATTATAGTGAAAAAACAACACGTCCATGATTTTATAAAATAACAATTCCAACAATTTCAATTTCTGATGAATTAGGAATTGGAAATTGAGATTTAATGGAAGAATTAAAAACATTTGGAGTTAAAGGGTTTTTCTTCGTGCGCCAAAAAAGAATTCCAACTATATTGTGTCAGGGTGTTTCTTTAGGAATAGACGAAGCTAGTTCTATCCCATCAATATATGATTATACAAATGAAGAATATTTTACAGAAGGATTTTTAGATAAAAATTCTAAAGAGTTAACATATCAATTCAATAATAGAAAAATTACATCTAAAACTAGAAATGGAAGTGCTATAATATCTTTAGAGGCAAACACATCTCCTGCTCTTCAATCAATGTTCGATGGTAGTCCATTCTTGCTACAAAAAATTTATGGAAATGGAAATGTTTCATCTAATAATAGGGTTTTTGGATTTTCGTTCAATGATTCTATTTCAGACGATTTTAGGTCCTCGAAATGTATTTTTGTAAATTCAAATACTCCATATAAATATGTTGAGGGTTATGGATTTAGTTCAAAAGCTGGAAGTGCAGAATCTGTTAAAGAATTTTCTTTTTTTGGAAATAATTCTGATGAAATTAAGAAAGATAAAGATAGTTACAATTTAGTGCGAGGAATATACACACCTTATATTGGTGTTTGTTCTAACTTAGAAGACAATGCTCTATATAATATAAAAATTTCTAATTATTCAAATCAATATATGAAAGATTATTTTGGTATTAGAAGAGACGATAATTCTCCTTTCTATGCTATTTCCGATCGATTTGAATTAATAGATGAAAATAGGACACATAATATTTATAGAGGAGACTGTTTTACAAGTACAGTTACAATTCGATTAAACCGAAATTTCACAGATCCAGATTATCCTATTAACAACACTATTGTAGATTCTGAAACTTGGAAAAATCATTATAAAGGTTTTTACGATACAACTTTAGATGATAAAGATGCTGAAAAAGATGATAAAGAAGAAGGACCAGATGGTAACTGAGCAAAAATAAACAGAGGTGATTTAAATGCAGTCCCAATGGGAATGTGAATTACTTATAAATGTCTTAGTAATAGAAACCTTGGTTTACGTGCTGAAGATAGAAGTTATCCAGATGAAACTGCTTTAATGGGAAATCCGAGATCTTTCTATCCATTGCAAGATGCAAGTACAAAGTCTGCAAATAAAATTCCAGAAAGTTTTATTTTAAATGATGGTTATTCTGCAACAGTTGGACAAAAAACACATATATCTGCACCAAATGTACCATACATTAAAGATCAATTTGATAACAGAATTATGTTTTCAAATATTCAAGTTGATGGTGATTTTAAGAATGGGTATCGAGTATTCCAAGGTCTATCTTATGAAGATATTGATAGACAATACGGCGCGATTGTAAAACTTATTCCTTGGGGAGTGAATTTATTCTGTGTGTTTGAACACGGTTTAGGTGTAGTTCCAATTAATGAAAAAGCTTTAATGCAGACTACAACTGAACAGAGTATCCATTTATATGGTGCAGGAGTACTTCAAAAACAGATATCTTTAATTACTCCTGATTATGGTTCTATATGACCAGAATCCATTATTAGAACACCGATTGGTATTTATGGTGTTGACACATATGCTAAGAAAATTTGAAGATACACGGATAGTAATGGTTTTGAAACAATATCCGATATGAAAATTCAAAGATTCTTAAACGATAATATTAAACTTAATGAATCAGATAAATATCCAACAATTGCTCTTAAAAACGTTAAATCCCATTATAATAATTATAAAGGTGATGTTATGTTCACTTTCTATAATTTTGTAGAAGGAAAAGAATGGAACTTCTGTTATAATGAAAGAATGAATAAATGGATTACAAGATATTCTTGAACACCTTTGTATTCTGAAAATATTAATAATATTTTCTATTCATTGGATAAAAAGAGAGCTGAAATTCTAGCACATATTTACGATAATAGAAATTGTTCTTATGGTATTAATACTACAGAAAATGAATGGCAACTAAATGAAAAAGGTGATTTAACAGATGTTTTTGAAACAGAAATTAATTTGGTAGGCATTGATCTTGCGACTGGTTTTGATATTACTATCAATTCTATTAAAACATCTTATATAAGAGATGGAATTGAGTCGGAAATTATTTTTGATCCGGATTTTATAAAAGAATATGTGAAAGTAGAGGATACGGAGAACCCGTTAACTAAGAGGTTATCATGGGAGAGATTCCGAATGGAAACAATTCTTGAATATTCTGAATTGGATTATAGAGTTCCATTATATTATAAAATTGATGTGACAATAACTCCAAAGATATCCGGATTTAATGCTGTAAACATAATCAGAAAAACAATTGGTATTGTAGTAGACTATAAATATGCACCAACAGAGTATGATGACCTATTGTGTAATGGATTCTATGTTCATGGTAGAGCTGGTATATTTAATGAAATTGATTATGAGGATGATAATGAAAATAATCAAATAAAACCAACTTATTGATATAATAAACAAGAACCATTTGAGTTTGAATTTGTTGTAAATGAACCAGTTGGTTTACATAAGATATTTGATAACTTGGTAATTATATCTAACAAAGCAAAACCGAATTCTATTGAAATTGAGGTTGTAGGTGATGTGTGTAATTTTAAGAAATCTGGATTATTGAAAGATACTAAATTTAAAAACACTACAATTAAATACGATCCTATTCTAAATCAGAAAACTCTCATAACTGAACAAGAATGTAAAGATATGGAGAAAGTTGGTAGAAGAATGGGTAATATTCATTATAAAGAAGACTCTTGATATTTAACTGTAGAACCTATAAAATTTAAGAACAGTGATGATTCAGCATGATCTTCTACAAGAATTAGAGATAAATTTGCCAAAGTTAGAGTAAAGTACTCTGGCGAAGATACTGTTATAATTACTGCTATTAAGACATTATTAAACTTAACAACTAGTTAACATGAGCGTAGATAGAACAAGAGGTATTGATCCAATACAATCTGATAGAAATAATGTGGGAACTGCTCCATTAGGCAGTTATCGTCAAGAAAAGAAAAAGCAAATGGCACAAGCATCTTTAAGTAGCAAAGATGGAAAACTGCCTTCTGACTTTTCATATACTAGATCAGATTATCGTGCTGATAGAAAAGAAAACATACAACAGCGTAGATTACAAGGACAAAACGCATCTACATTTGGTGATTTTATGAATTCTAGTATTGGTTCAGGTTTGCTTCAAGGTGCATCCCTAGCAACAGATATTGGAAATCAATTTATAGATAGAGACCTTACTAAAAATCCAACCGGTTTTGATGCTCAGCAAAATATTGGAAATGCATTAATAAAGTCTGGTAATCCATATGCAGCTATAGCAGGTGTAGCGTATAAAGCTCTATCTGGTGTAGCAGAACAGTTTGGTGGTAATGTTAATACCATTAATAAGGATCAAGCAAACGAAGTTGGACTCTCTAAATGAGAGAGACTTGGCAATAATATACTTGGTGTGATTCCCGGAATGGGTTGAGCTACTGATAAAACTACAGAAGGTCAAAAATCACATTTAATAGATGAAATGTCAAATGCATATGCAGATACTGTATCGGATATAGATCTTGCAGACCAATTGGGAGGAAGTAAATTCTTATTTGGTAGAAGTAAAATTCAAGATCATATTACTACAGCAAATCGTAATAATCAACTTCTTACAGATATGAATATAACTAATACTCAACGCAAGAAATCGGATTACGCATTAGATTTAGCACAACAGAATTTAAATCGTTATGCTGGAACTAATTATATGAACATGCGAATGGGTAGGAGTGGAATGAAAATTCAAAGTTTGGAAGAAATTAGGGAATTACTAAAGAATAGAGTAGTTGAGGAGTTAGATGTGCAGAAGTTTGCTGAAGGTGGTAGTTTGATGCCTAGCGGAAAACTCCATAAGGAGCTCAACCACATCAATGAATTAGGAGAACAGTATGAGGATCTAACTCGTAAAGGAATTCCTGTTGTAACATTGGATGAAGGAGGATCTCTATCACAGGTTGCTGAGGTGGAAAAAGATGAATGAATCTGAAATTTAGAGTTTACACAACAGATTGAAGCATTGTGAAAGGATGGTTCAGAAGAAGCAATGATTGAAGCAGGAAAACTTCTAACAGAGGAATTACTTCGAAATACAGATGATATATCTGGAATAATACATAAAGAAGATGAATAAATTCGATAAACTAAGATTAGCATTGATATTGATGGATATTGATGCTTTAAGAACTGGAGATCCATCTAAACAGATAGCTTCTACTGCTGGTGCTTTAATGGCAAATGTAGATGAAGACGGATTTGATAAACAAGATATTGCAAAACTGATGTTGGATCAATCTTTTGATAGAGATCAACAAGGACTTGTTCAAAAGATTCAGAACAATCTTGCTCTTCATAAAGATGAGATTGTGAACGCTTTATCTAAAGATCAAAACAATCTTGCTGCTTTTACTTCTGGAACACTCGGAGGTGTTTATCAAGCTATTAGTTCTTTACTTTCGAAGAAAAGAAAAATGCAAGAAGGTGGTTCTCTGGAAGATGAGGAAAATGTTGCAATTGTTCGTGTAGGTAAAAAAACCTACCGAGCAATTGTTGCAGAATCAGAGGAAGAAAAAGAAGTAGGATTATCTAATTGTGAGGAACTTGAGTCGGATGAGGCGATGCTCTTTGTCTATGAGGAACCTCAACATCTTGATTTCTGAATGAAAGATTGTGATCTTACACTTTCTATCATTTTCATTGATAAAAATAAGACAGTTATTAGTAATCAGAAAGGACTACCAAATACAGAAGATTTCATATCTGCAGATAATGCAAAATATGTGTTAGAGGTTAATTACACAGAAGAAATACAACCTGGTGATAAAGTCATTTTTAATCTTGGTGAGGAATTAGAAATGGAACCAGATAAGCTATATGTATTAGCGGAAGATGGTGGTATTCAAGGCGTTGTTGATCCTGGTGTACGTATTTTCAGCAGAAAATCAACCAGTGTTATGATTAGAAAAGCTAAGAAAGCAGATGAATCTAAATCAGATGTAGATTACAAAGATTTGGGTAGGTATGTATTTGGTGAGTTGGATCGTCAAGAGAAGAGACCTGCAGAGTATGTAAATGATAGTGATTCTAAAAAGGATGAAAAAGACGAATAATTTAGATCAAATTCCAATTTTAAAGAAAGGTGGTATCCACATCAAGAAAAAGAATATCGGATCCTTCACTCGTTATTGCGGAGGTAATGTTACACAAGAATGTATTGAGAGAGGTAAAAATAGCCCAAGTGCTGCGATAAGAAAGAAATCAGTTTTTGCTGACAACGCTAGACGCTGAAAACACGAGAATGGTGGGATCTTAAAAGCTTTATATTACGCAAATTATATAACAAAAAAGCCCGCCTATTAACTAGGACGGGCAGTAATCTTAAAAATTGTTTAATGTAGTAACCCTTGGGTTCGTTCACACTCTATATATCTGATTACAGATACAAAGATAAGTCAAAAATATTTAATCTACAACAAA